>Ga0224506_10001000_pt1 | contig 20906 bp, 21 predicted proteins | sample SF_Jan12_sed_USG_2_FD_169108 | JGI IMG/M metagenome (GOLD analysis project Ga0224506, IMG submission 169108) | Sediment microbial communities from San Francisco Bay, California, United States - SF_Jan12_sed_USGS_8_1 | ecosystem: Environmental > Aquatic > Marine > Sediment | place: USA... | reverse complement strand
TGGAGGTGGCGCAGAGCGAGAGACCCAGAGTGATGGTGGTGGATTCGATACAGACCATCTTTACCGATCAATTGCAGTCTGCACCCGGTGGCGTCGCTCAGGTGCGAGAAACAGCGGCGCGGCTGGGTGCGCTTTGCCAAACAGACTGGCACCGCGTTATTTCTGGTGGGGCATGTTACCAAGGATGGGCAGCTGGCAGGACCCCGTGTGCTGGAGCATATGGTGGATACAGTGCTCTATTTTGAAGGCGAGGGCAGTAGCAGCTACCGTGTCATCCGTGCCATCAAGAATCGTTTTGGCGCTGTAAACGAATTGGGCGTCTTCGCCATGACTGAGCATGGACTGAAAGAGGTCAGTAACCCCTCCGCCATCTTCCTTTCACGCCATGAAAAACCGGTAGCCGGCAGTGTTATCACCGTCACCAAGGAAGGTTCCCGCCCTCTATTGGTGGAGGTGCAGGCTCTGGTGGACGAAAGTCATTTGAGCAATCCTCGTCGTGTCACCCTGGGACTGGAACAGAATCGTCTATCGATGTTGCTGGCGGTACTGCATCGACATGGTGGTATCGCCAGTTATGGCCAGGATGTGTTTGTGAATGTGGTTGGTGGGGTAAGATTGACCGAGACCGCCGCGGATCTTCCAGTACTGATGGCGATCCTATCTAGTCTCAAGGATCAAGCCTTGGCCACTGATCTGCTGGCCTTTGGAGAAGTGGGTCTGGCGGGTGAGATACGCCCGGTGCCCAATGGCCAGGAGCGCCTGAAAGAGGCGGCCAAACACGGCTTTAAACGTGCCATCATCCCCTTGGCCAATAAGCCTAAAAAACCTATCGAAGGGATGATGCTGATTGGGGTTACGCGTCTGTCTGAGGTGCTAGAGCATCTGTGGCATGAACACTGATTAGTTCATGTATTTCACGATCTATCATAGACTGATCACCCAAGTTTAATAACAACAGACGTTTTAGGTGTGAGGCGCTCTCCAATTCCATGTTATCGAAGATAAAGCCGATGTGGTCAACCTCTTTGTGGGTGACCTTTCCGCAGACGCTAATAATGACATCTGAATCCAGTTTCAATGCGATATTGAATTCCTGGTCTTTCTGGCCGGGCCAGTCCTCGGGCAAGCTGAGTAATACTCCGTTGAGAGAGATGTCCAGAAGTTGGGCCTGCCATGAGTCACTGTCTTGTGAGATGGTGACTGTGGCATCAAAGGGGATGCGGGTGAAGTGCCTGCGCTCGTCTGGGGATTGCGGTTGACTCATGTCGACTCCAGTATTTTCCTTGTGCGGTTAATTGTTAGCATAGAAATCATGCTCATTACCATCTATTCGTCTCTATTATTCTGAAATATTCTCTGTTTGCCCATATTTTGGACTGATTCGAACGGTTTTAATGGTGCTGCTGCTGGTATGGACAATCTCTACAGGAATACCGGACAGCATCAGGCTGGTACCGGTCTCGGGGATGTTCTCCAGATATTCCAGGATCATACCGTTAAGAGTTTTCGGGCCATCGGTTTGTAGATCCAGTCCCAGTACCCGGTTTAGATCACGTATGCTAGCACTGCCGTCGACCAGGAATGTACCGTCTTCCTGGGGATGTATTTCCTTTATGTTACTGGAAGGGTCGGTGGTGAATTCACCCACAATCTCTTCCAGGATGTCTTCCATGGTGATTAAGCCCTCAATATCCCCATATTCGTTGACCACTAGACCAATACGACTTTTTAACTCTTTAAAGTTCAGCAACTGGGTGTTTAACGGTGTATTTTCCGGCACAAAGTAGGCTTCACTGATCTGTTCCATAAAGTTTTCTTTGCTCATTTGTTCAGCCTGGGCAACCAGGTGCAGCAGATTGCGCACGTGAACGATGCCAATAACGTTATCGATACCACTACGATAGATAAGTAGACGGGTATGTTGGCTGGTGGTGATCCGATCAAGGATATCGTGCCAATCGTCATCCAGGTCGATTCCAACGATTTCATTACGCGGCACCATAATGTCATTGACTGTTACCTTTTCCAGATCAAGGATACTGAGCAGCATCTCCTGGTGCTGTGTCGGGATCAGGGCACCGGCCTCATTTACCACGGTACGCAGTTCTTCACTGCTAAGGATCTCAGAAGCTTTACTGGCTTGGTTTAGACCAAATGGTCGTAAAATCAGATTGGATATGGCATTGACCAACCATACTAGGGAGTAAAAGATCCGTAATAGGGGGGCTAGAAGGTAGGTAGCAGGATAGGCAAAACGTTCCGGGTGTAGAGCTGCCAGGGTTTTTGGGGTCACTTCGGCGAAGATCAGCACCACCAGGGTGAGAATAACCGTCGTCGTGATGGGACTGCTCTCGCCCATCACGCGTAGCATGAATTCACCGGCGATGGCGACGGCGAGAAAATTCACGAAGTTATTGCCTAAAAGAATAATACCAATCAAACGATCTGGCGTACTCAATAGTTTGTGGGCACGCTTGGCGCCAATATGTCCCGTCTTGGCTAAATGACGCAACTTGTAGCGATTGAGACTGAATAGACCGGTCTCAGAGCCAGAAAAGAAGCCAGAAGCGAGGATGAGGAAGAACAGGACTACGAATAGTAGCCACGTGGGAATGTCGTTCAAGAAAGAGTTGCCTGTGTCTTACAAGGACTCTAATTAAACGTAGTCAGTGCTGAACTGTCAAGGATTCTAGCGCTGTAGAATCAACTCCAGTACGATCTTACTGCCAAAATAGGCCATTAGCAGGGTAATGAGTCCGGTTAAGGTCCAGCGTATGGCGGTGCGACCTCGCCAGCCATAACGCCAACGCCCCCATATCAAGGTAGCGAATACCAGCCAAGCTGACAGTGAGAGGATAGTTTTATGCACCAGATGTTGGGCAAACATGTCCTGCAGGGTCAGCAGGCCATTAAACAAGGCCAGGGTTAACATCACAAAACCGATATAGATAACCTGGAATAACAGGGTCTCCATGGACTCCATTGGCGGTAATGCACGGATAAATCCGCTAGGTCGATGATTACGTAGGTGTCTTTCCTGAACGGCCAGCAGAATGGCTTGTATCGCGGCGATACTGAGCAGACTAAAGGCTACCACCGAGAGCAAAATATGCAGCTGTAGTTCGCTGCTGTGCTGAATCAATGCGCTGGATTTTGCCTCCGTTAACAGTCGTAAGCTAAGTGCGATAATGGCAACAGGTAACAGAACGAGGGTCAAATTTTCTACCGGGCGGCGTAGCATAGTGAGCAGTAGCATGGCCATCATCAGGGCACTGACCAGGGAAAACATGTTGAACAGATCCAGCAAAAGCCCTTGCGAGGTGACAATACTCTGATACAGAACCGAAATATGTAGTAATGTGGCGACAGAGGAAATTCCCAGAATTTTGTTTTTTTGTAGATGGGTCTCGTTGTTGTGAAAAAATAGTTGAGTCACAACTACCATTAGAGCAAAGAGATAGAAGAAAATAGCGGTAAGGTTTAAGTAGAGAGTAGTCATGCTCATCACTGTTTATCGGATTCGGCCTCATCATCGCATAACTGGGTCGGAGGTTGAAGTGCTTGTCTACATGCTATGATCTGTCGCCATAATGTGAACCAAGTGGCGAAAATATGCACACTATGTACGTAGCTATTGCGTAGAGAGACAAGCTCAGATTAGGATTAGCGTATTAATAATATAATGATATATTCCTTATCATTTGAAGAGGATTAGAGAACAGGGACATGCAGATCCGGGTATTGGGTAGCAGTGGCGGTATCGCCAAGGGGTACAGGACGACCTCATATTTAATCGATAGTGATATTCTGATCGATGCCGGCACCGGTGTCGCAGAATTAGATATCGCGGAAATGGTGGCTATTAGACATATCTTCCTTACCCACTCCCATTTCGATCATATCGCAGCATTGCCGTTATTGGCCGATACTGTATTTGACAAGATTCCTTCGCCGATACAGATCTATGCCTTGCCAGAAACCATTCAGGCATTGGTTCAGCATGTATTTAACGAAGTGCTGTGGCCAGACTTTACTCGTATCCCTAATCGTGACAATCCAGTATTTCAATTAAATGAGATTCATGACGCAACGATGATGGAGTTGGGGGGTAAATCCATAGAGACCATTGCGGTCAATCATATCGTCCCTGGGGTGGGTTATCGTGTAGAGTCTGATGGTAAAGCCTTTGCCTTCAGTGGAGATACGGGTGAGAACGACAATTTCTGGAATATCTTAAATCGGCATGATGTTTTGGATCTACTGTTCGTAGAGTCGGCTTTTCCCAACGAAAATTGTGGCTTAAGCAAACGCTCAGGCCACTATTGTCCTCAGACCCTTGCGGCAGATATCAGTAAACTTCGGCATACACCGCGCATTTGTATCAGTCACCCCAAGCCGGGTGAGGAAAAAATCATACTCGAGCAGTGCCGAGAGGCCATTAAAGGCCACAAGATCGAAGGTTTGTCCGCAGACGACCTCTTCACGCTATAATATCCCCTTTCTATCATTGGCCAAGGCTACTCACCTTCATTTGCTATGTTCGATACTCTCACTGAACGCCTAGGGCGTACGCTAAAGAATCTCCGTGGTCAGGGTCGCCTGACCGAAGACAATATCAAGGACAGCCTGCGCGAAGTACGTATGGCCCTGCTGGAGGCGGATGTTGCGCTACCAGTGGTTAAAGACTTTATTGTCCATGTCCGAGAGCGTGCCATCGGCGAAGAGGTGATGAAAAGCCTCAGTCCTGGTCAGGCCTTGATTAAGATCGTACAGAACGAATTGACCGCTTTGATGGGTGAGGCCAATGAGGCACTGAATCTCAGTGCCCAAGCACCTGTTATCATTCTTATGGCCGGTTTGCAGGGGTCAGGTAAAACCACTTCGACCGCTAAGCTGGCCCGTTTCCTTAAAGAACGAGAAAACAAAAAGGTGGCCGTGGTCAGCGCCGACGTCTATCGTCCGGCGGCGATTAAACAGTTGCAAACGGTGGCCGCTGAGGTTGGGGCTCAGTTCATTCCCAGTGAAACCAGTCAAAAGCCTGTGGACATCGCCAAGGCGGCTTTGCAGCAGGCGAAGACATCTTTTGTCGACGTATTGATCGTCGATACCGCCGGCCGTCTGCACGTGGACGAAGAGATGATGGCGGAGATCAAGGACGTACACAGGGTCTTGTCACCGACAGAAACGCTGTTTGTGGTGGACTCCATGACCGGTCAGGATGCTGCCAACACCGCCAAGGCCTTTAACGATGCCCTGGCACTAACCGGTGTTATCCTCACCAAGACCGATGGTGATGCCCGTGGTGGTGCGGCATTGTCGGTGCGCCAGATTACCGGCAAGCCCATCAAGTTCCTCGGTGTGGGTGAGAAGATGACCGCATTGGAGCCGTTCCATCCTGAACGTGTTGCCTCACGTATCCTCGGTATGGGGGATGTGATGAGTCTGATCGAGCAAGCTGAGCAGCAGGTCGATCACGAAAAGGCAGAAAAGCTGGCGAAGAAGCTGAAAAAAGGCAAAGGCTTCGATTTGGAAGACTTCCGTGACCAGCTACTGCAGATGAAGAGTATGGGCGGAATCGCCAGTATGATGGACAAGCTGCCCGGCATGGGAGGCCTTCCTGCTAACGTGAAGGGTCAAGTGAATGATAAGGATTTCGGCAAACTGGAGGCGATTATCAATTCCATGACACGGGGTGAACGCCAGCGCCCGGACATCATCAAGGGCTCACGTAAACGACGTATTGCCACAGGCTCAGGCACTCAGGTGCAGGATGTTAACCGCTTGCTGAAGCAGTTTACGCAGATGCAAAAGATGATGAAAAAGGTTAGCAAGGGTGGCCTGGGTAAGATGATGAAGGGAATGAAAGGGGGAATGCCCCCTGGAATGCCGTTTTAGCCATATAAATAAATGTGTAAATAGGGTTTCTCAGCAGCGATTTTTCAAGTAAAATTGCTGGTTTGGTGCGACTGCGTATAACACGTGGTCTCAACTGTTTGGGTTCCAGGAGATTTGACAGGCAATGGTAACTATCCGTATGGCACGTGGCGGCTCTAAGAAGCGCCCTTTTTACAACATCGTTGTAACCGATTCTCGTAACCGTCGTGATGGCCGTTACATCGAGCGTATAGGCTTCTTTAATCCGGTCGCTAAGGGCGATGAAGAGTCACTGCGTATCGATCGCGCCCGTGTTGATCACTGGGTGGCCACTGGTGCCCAGACCTCTGACACCGTAGCCAAGCTGTTAAAGAAGGCTAGCTAAGATTAGAAGATTAGGACAGGTGACGCCGGGTGGCTGAACGACAAGGCGAGCCTGTTGTATTAGGCCGGATTAACGGTTTGTTTGGTGTCCGTGGTTGGTTGAAGGTGTTTTCCCATACCGAACCTCGCGACAACATACTGAAATACAACCCCCTATTGGTATTTTATCAGGGGCATTGGCAACAGATAAAATTGCTCAATGGGCGCCCGCAGGGCAAAGGGATTGTACTTCAATTTGAAGGTTTTGATGATCGTGATCATGCAGCAACGCTGATTGGTTCGAACATCGCTATAAATCCTGAGCAGTTGCCAGAGCTTGGCAGTGACGAGTATTACTGGACCGACATGGTTGGCTGTAAGGTAGTCGGGGTAGACGGATACGAATTGGGTGAACTTAAATCGTTGTTCGAAACCGGCTCCAACGACGTTATGGTGGTGAAAGGGGAGCGCGAGCGTTTAATCCCTTTCCTTCAGCCTGACGTGGTCAAGCGCGTCGATTTGAGCGAACGGCTCATTGAGGTAGATTGGGACCCGGAATTTTGACCGAGGTGGACAGGAAGATGCGTATAGACGTCATCACCCTGTTTCCGCAGATGTTCTCGGCGGTAACCGATGCAGGGGTAACCGGCCGCGCGGTACAAAAGGGCATCCTTCAGGTAAATACCTGGAATCCGCGTGATTACGCGAAAGATAATTACCGCACCGTAGATGATCGACCCTACGGTGGGGGACCTGGCATGGTCATGATGGTAGAGCCTTTACGCAATGCCATCGAGGCGGCCAGAAAGGCTGAGGCCACTGCGGCGAAGGTGATCTACCTGTCACCACAGGGCCAGCGGCTCAGCCAACAGGCATTAGCCACTCTGGCGACAGAGGGGCGATTGATCCTACTGGCGGGCCGCTACGAAGGTATCGATGAGCGCCTCATCAAGGCCGAGGTAGATGAGGAGTGGTCCATCGGCGATTACGTCTTGAGTGGTGGTGAATTACCCGCCATGGTGATGATTGACGGTATGGCCCGGTTGATTCCTGGGGTTTTAGGACACGAAGATTCGGCAGTACAGGATTCCTTTGTTTCGGGTCTGCTGGATTGTTCACACTACACCCGGCCGGAAGAATTTGAAGGGCAGCTTGTGCCTGCAGTGTTAACCAGTGGTGACCACAAGGCCATAGAACGCTGGCGTTTAAAACAGGCCCTGGGGCGTACCTATGAAAGACGCCCGGACCTGCTAGAAGAATTGGAGCTCGATCAGGAACAGCAAGCACTCTTGCAACAGTACCTGGACGAGCGCAGACAGAATACGTACTAGTTTGATTTATCTCGGGAGAGAGCAATGAGTAACATCATCCAGCAGTTAGATGCCGAACAAATGACCCGTGAGGTTCCTGATTTTGGTCCTGGTGACACCGTCGTGGTCCAGGTTAAAGTAAAGGAAGGTACGCGTGAGCGTCTGCAGGCTTTCGAAGGCGTGGTTATCGCCAAAAGAAACGCCGGTCTAAACTCTTCCTTCACCGTTCGTAAGATCTCTCACGGTGAAGGTGTGGAGCGTGTATTTCAGACCTACAGCACCATGATTGGTGAGATCGAGGTGAAGCGTCGCGGTGATGTTCGTCGCGCCAAGCTTTACTATCTGCGTGAACGTTCCGGTAGATCTGCACGTATTAAGGAAAAGCTCGGTTAAGACACATCGACTGTCTGCCGTAAGGTGAATCCTGTTACACTACGGGCATCATGGTTTTCCATGGTGCCCGTTTTTTATGATGAAAACAAAAACACAGCTTATTAAACTTTTTCTATATTTCCTTTTCTATCTGCCAATCATGGCGCAGGCAATGGAGTTGTCAGCTATTGCCCAGTTGTCCCGTCAGGGGGCCCCTCAGTTAGCTCTCAAATTGATCCAACAACATCAACCTGAGTTTGAAAATGATAGTACTGCTTGGTATGCATGGGAGAGCCAGCGCCTACAGATACTGGAAAGCCGCAGTGCCTGGCAAACGATTCTTAGTCGTAGCTCAAATCACCCCGTTGAATTGGCAGAAGATTTTGTCCTGTGGCGGGAACAGCTATTGGTTAAGGCGCATTTGACACTGCGGCAGGGAGAATTGGCACGTGAACGTCTGGCTCATTTGCTTTGGGCCGAATCTGTACCAGCTGAAGCAGAAATACAGCGTTACCGGGATCTAATTATTCGCAGTTATATGGTGGAAGGCAAAACCGAGGTTGCCCATATCTCGATGCTACGCTATCAACAAGACTATCCTGCTCAGGAACAAGATACGGTTTTATTACGTGCTGAGGTGTTGTTGGCGAGCGAACGCTATGCCGACGCGAAAGGGATTTTATCCTCGCTCAAAGAAGAATACCCTCAATTATTGCTGATGTTGGCACAACTGCGTTTGCATCAGGGTCTACAACAGAAACATTTGAAGAAACTCAGATGGTTGAGCAGTCGTGACGATGTGCCTGTGCCGGAGCAATATCTGGCATGGGGCATACGCGCCGAGTACTATTTTTCCAGATCTAATCTCAAGGGGGCTATCCTTGCGCAAGAGAGATTGCTGGCCTTGAATCCTGGCGAAAATGATTTTTTCCCGGCGCGGGGGCAGCGACTTTGGCTATGGTATGAGAAATTAGCCCTGGAATTGGCAAATTCACGTCGCCTACTTCAGGGAGATGATCGCTCCTGGTTGCAGTTGGCAAAGAAAAATAATCAGGCAGAACCCATCGAATCACGCGCCTTATATGCGCGTATCGCGACGGACTCCCAGGATATAGAGATTCGTGAAACAGCACATAAGGCTTTGATAGAAAGTCTGTTAGGTCTAAATAAGGGGGAGGCGATCGCCGAGGCACTTTATCGTCCCTTGTATAGCCAGCAGGGAGAGTTGTGGCCGACACGAGTGAAGTATTTTCTGGCGGAAAGGGCCCTGATAAGAGGTGATGTAACCGAGGCATCGCGATACCTGCTTAGTCTCGACCATGCCCCAGAGGGTGAAAATAATATTAATTGGAATTTGCGTCGTGCCCGGGTGTTAATTATGGCTGGATTGGTCGAGCAGGGAAATTCTGTTCTGCAACATCTTATATCCGCAAACAAACTTAACACTAAACAAATCGATAAACTCATGCAGGTGTTGTTTGACCTGCAAACTGTTCAAGCCCATGAGCAGGCAATCGCACTGTTTCAATCCTTATTACGTCGCAGCAAAAGTTTAAAGTTGCAGCGAGAATTACACTTTTGGATTGCCGATTCCTATGAGGCGATGGGGGAATATGAAAAGGCCAGTTTTGCGTATTTTGAATCGGCAGCAGCTAGTGGTGGAGGCGATGGTATCTTGTGGGCACAAAGTGCCCGCTATCAGGCAGCACGAGCCCTGGCCAGCGCCGGTTTGCTGGAAGATGCGCGTGGTATCTTTACTACACTGTTACAAGCCACCAAGGATGAGGGGCGTAAAGCAAGATTGCGTCATGAGATGCAATTATTGCAATTAAAGCAGATCGAAGTGCAACGTATGGGAGGCTAGACGTGCATCAGCTTATCATTGCTACGCCAGAACAAATAATCCCCGGCTGTATACGGATACATCATGATGGCGAGTCCGTTTTAGAACTGGATATATTGGCGGACAGTAAACCTCTTATGACTCTGCCAAATAGTGCCTTTGAAGAAAGGCTGGTGGACTCATTCAGCACATATTTTTCCAATACTGCTCAACACATTATGCTACCGATAAAATTACAGGGTAGTGATTTTCAGATCCGGGTATGGCGTGCCTTACAAGATATCGATGCTGGCAGTGTGATGGCCTATGGGGACCTGGCCCGAAGGCTTAATAGCAGTGCTAGAGCCGTCGGAAATGCCTGTCGACGTAATCCTCTTCCGATTATCGTACCTTGCCATCGTGTGGTGGCGAAGAATGGGATCGGTGGTTTTGCGGGAACCACACAAGGACAACTCATAGAACAAAAGCGTCGGCTTCTGGCCCACGAAGGGGTCGTGTTGTGAATCAGAAGGAGAAGAGACAACAAATCGTAGTCAATCCTGAAGAGATGGCTCTGATTGACACCTTCCTGGATTACTTGTGGCTGGAGCACGGTTTAAGCCAGAACACTCGTTCTGCCTATGGCACGGATCTGCGTGCCTTGAGCCTATGGTTAAACGCTCAACAACTGGATTTACTTAGAGCACAACGGGAGCATCTTCTGCAATATCTGGCCCACAGAGTAGAGTGTGGTAATAAGAGCCGAACCAGCGCACGACAACTTTCTACCCTTAGACGTTTCTATCAATATTGGGTACGTGAAGGGCGGCTGACTGAAGATCCATCGGCGCGTATTGATGCGCCGAAATTAGGCCGCAGTCTACCTAAGAGTTTGAGTGAAGCGGAAGTAGAAGCCTTGCTGTCCGCACCGGATCTGGAAACAGAGTTGGGTCTGCGCGATAAGACGATGCTGGAGTTACTGTACGCCAGTGGCTTACGTGTTTCGGAATTAGTGGGTCTGACATTGGGACAGTTAAACCTGCGACAGGGGGTGGCACGTATTACAGGTAAGGGTAACAAGGAACGTCTGGTGCCTCTGGGGGAGGTGTGTGTCGATTGTCTGCAGCAATATCTGCAAGAATTAAGACCACAACTGGTTAAATTGCCTGTGGATGAGGTATTTCTCACCAAGCGCGGGGAGGGTATGACGCGACAGGCCTTTTGGTATTTGGTTAAACGCCATGCAAAACATGTGGGGATAGCAAAGTCTCTGTCACCACACACTCTGCGACATGCCTTTGCCACGCATCTGTTAAATCACGGTGCTGACCTTCGAGTCGTACAGATGTTATTAGGTCATAGCGATCTATCGACCACACAGATTTACACCCATGTTGCGCGGGAACGATTAAAGGATATCCATCACCACCACCACCCCAGGGGTTGAGAGACCATCGGTATGAGTCGACTCTATTGTTGATGACGAGAGGACATTATGGGTCATCGTCCGTACAGGTATAACGAAATGGGATATGCCACTTCCTGAGGTAATGACAGATCAGTGGCTCAGATCCACCGAGTATATAGAAGATATTAAACAAGGTTTGCTGAGCGATTCCTCCCTTTAAGTTGGCACAACCTCTAACAGCAAATCCGTAACGGTTCCGTAGTAACCAATGGCGATCTGCCATGTTACCAGTGGACAGCACGCTTCATTCTTTTTCAGCTCTGCGTCCAACATGGCTTCCATATTGTCGAATATTAAGCTCGTGATCGAAGTCATCGCAATTAATTCGGACGTGAAACTCCTAAGTAATATTGGATAAAAGCGGCATTAGAATTCCACACTCGTTACAGTTTGCGGACAGAAATCCGTTGCACTGGTGCTCGAAATGAATTTTCGATAACAACGGCTTCAAGTGTGGCGAAATCTAGCTCGATGATATGGGGCGAATCGCTCATAGAAACTATTTTTCCTTAAGATGAAACGACAGTCAGATCTTAACATAGCGATTTTGTTCATAATCACGGATAAATAGGGAGGATATTAGGCACGTGATTTGTAGGAATATTCCTACACGCGCGTAGGAAAAGGATGATTATTGTGTAGGATTTTCACAGGGTGAAACATCGAGATTTTAGTCTAACGTATTAATTAATAAGTGTTTAATCTGTAATCCTTTGGCGTGTTAAAGGAGAGTATTGAATAATAAACCAGTTGCCACGAACTCCGGATTTGCTACTCTAAGCTCAAATAATAATAGAATCTCCAGGGATTTGGAGAATAAGGAATAGTCCGGGATTGGACTACAAGGATGATACCCACAAGGAAGTAGGATCTGGCAAGGCTGCCAAAGGGAGATGCAGGAGCATGCAGGTTCCATGGATTGGGCACTAGCTGGATGCTGGTGCAGGGAGTTTGGGAAAGGCGGCTTTCGAGCCGCCTTTATTGTTTTTGGCCCCTGAATACCACTAACGTTTTAGATACTGCAGTTTATTTGGTTTTCCATCCCACTCTTTGGCATCCGCCGGGGCATCCTTCATTTCTGTTATCACTGGCCAGACTGCGGCCAACTCTGCATTTAAGGCGGTAAAATGTTGCTGATCATTGGGCACATCGTCTTCGGCGAAGATGGCCTCTGCCGGACATTCCGGTTCACACAGGGCGCAATCGATGCATTCATCTGGATCGATGACGAGAAAATTGGGTCCTTCATGAAAGCAATCCACCGGGCAGACTTCGACACAGTCTGTATATTTACACAGAATGCAATTATCGGTTACAACGAAGGTCATTTTCTGCTCCTTGCTTGATTAGTTGTCTATGCCGTTAACTCATGGCGTTTTTTAGTTTATACAGCAATTCCAGTGCCTGTTTCGGACTCAGTTCATCCGGTTCGATATCCTCCATCATTCTCTCTAGTGGATGGATAGTAAACAAGGGGATTTGTGATTCTGTCACGAGCGGTAATACAGCTTGTGTTTGTTCTAATTGCTGCAATTTCTGTTTTGCCTGTTGGATTACCTTGGTAGGTACACCTGCCAAACTTGCCACATGCAGACCATAACTTTGATTGGCGGCGCCCTGTTTAACACTATGCAAAAAGACGATGCGCTCATTGTGCTCAACGGCATCCAGGTGGACATTAACCGCACGTGGGAACTGCTCTGGCAGGGCGGTCATCTCAAAGTAGTGGGTGGCAAACAGGGTATAGGCATGAATGTGTTCGGCCAGCTCGCAAGCACTGGCCCAGGCCAGGGAGAGTCCGTCGAAGGTACTGGTACCCCGGCCAATCTCATCCATGAGTACCAGACTGTTACTGCTGGCGTTATTGAGGATATTGGCGGTTTCGGTCATCTCTACCATGAAGGTGGAGCGACCACTGGCCAGATCATCCGAGGCCCCTATGCGGGTGAATATACGATCTATCGGACCTAGTGTGGCAGCATCGGCGGGGACAAAGCTGCCGATATAGGCCATTAGGCTAATCAACGCCACTTGACGCATATAGGTCGATTTACCGCCCATATTGGGGCCGGTAATGATAAGCATCTTGGTGTTTTCATCCAGCTGGATGTCATTGGGGGTAAAGGGGGCCTTCTGTATCGCCTCGACCACAGGGTGTCGTCCTGCCTCAATATGCAGTCCCGGCTCCTCGATCAAGCTGGGTTGTACATAGTTCTGGCTGTCGGCACGTTCGGCAAAATTACTCAGTACATCGGCCTCGGCCAGTGCGCCAGCACATTGTTGTAGTGGAGCAAGTTCTTCGGCCAGACTATCCAGTAATCGCCCATAGAGTTGTTTCTCCAGTGTCAGTGCCTTGTCCTGGGCACTAAGCGCCTTCTCCTCGAAGCTTTTCAACTCCGGGATGATGTAGCGTTCAGAGGCCTTCAGGGTTTGGCGGCGTACGTAGTCATCAGGCACCTTCTCAGAGTGCAGGCGAGACACCTCGATATAGTAACCATGCACCCGGTTAAAGCTGACCTTAAGGGTACTGATGCCAGTGCGTTCCTTCTCTCTCTGCTCCAGTTGTCGCAGATATTCATCGGCGTTGTCCCTTAGACCGCGCAGTTCATCCAGTTCTTTGTTATAACCGTCGGCGATAACACCGCCGTCACGGATCAAAAGTGGTGGGCTTTCTACCACCGCCTCCTGTAGTAAGTGCAACAGCTGGGGGAATTCACCTAGCTGTTCGTGCAGGGTTTGCAGGCGTGGAGAGTCCAGCTTGGCAAGTTGTTGCCGTAGCTGGGGCAATAATCCAAGGGTCTGGCGTAATTGCACCAAATCACGTGGACGTGCACTGCGCAGAGCAATACGGGTAAGGATGCGTTCAATGTCACCGCTGCTCCGTAGTAGTGTGTGCAGATCCTGATAGTGCAGATCATCCAACAGGGTTTGCACAGCATGCAGTCGTCGCTGCAGGCGTATGCGATCCCGTAACGGTCGGTGTAACCAGCGTCGTAACATACGGCTGCCCATGGCGGTTGCGGTGTGATCGAGGATGGCGCTAAGGGTGTGCTCGCTGTTCCCTGCCAGGCTGGCATCCAGCTCCAGGTTGCGACGACTGGCAGCATCCAGCAACACCGTATCATCACGTAATTCGGTTTTCATACTGCGAATATGTGCCAACTGGCAGCGTTGGGTATCCTGGACATAGTGCAGCAGTGCCCCGGCAGCGCTAATGGCCAGGGGCAGATGGGCACAGCCAAAACCACCAAGCTCAAGGGTTTGAAAGTGTTGGGTTAATAGTCTTAGGGCATTTTCATATTCAAAATTCCAGGGCACCTGCCGACGCAGACCTTGGCGTTCCTCCAATCGTTCTGCCAGAGAGGAGGATTCCGCTACCAGCAGTTCAACGGGTCTTAGACGTTCCAGCTCTGCAAATAGGGCCTCATCGCCATGAAACTGCATCACCTGAAAACGACCACTGCCCATATCCAGCCAGGCCAGACCGTAATCATCAGCCAGCTGAACCAGTGCCACCAGCAGATTATCGTGGCGGTCCTCTAACAAGGCTTCTTCACTAACGGTCCCCGGGGTCACGATACGAACCACTTTGCGTTCGACTAGTCCCTTGGACAGAGCCGGATCACTGACCTGTTCGCAGATGGCGACAGATTCGCCCAGTTTTATCAACCGCGCCAGATAGTTGTCGACGGCATGGTAAGGCACGCCCGCCATAGGGATGGGTTCTCCGGCTGACGAGCCACGCTGGGTAAGGGAGATATCCAGCAGTTTGGCGGCGCGCCTGGCATCATCGTAAAATAACTCGTAGAAGTCTCCCATACGGAAGAACATGAGGATGTCCGGGTTCTCGGCTTTGAGACGCAGGTATTGCTGCATCAAGGGGGTATGCGGGGCTGCTGGTTGTTTTGCCTGGTTCATTGCTAGGAAGTTTATCGAATTTTCTACAGCGTGTCGTGGTTCTCGATGTATTCTAGATTGCAGACTTGGCTTGCATAAACCGATATGGTTTGATAACCCATGTATATCTACAAACGAGGAGTGAACACTACATGCTCAGCAGAACTGAACAGAGTGAGAAACGTGATTTTATTCGTATGGCGGTCGACTGTGATGTCTTTTATCGAAAGGAGGAGGGGGCGGCTGAGAAGCAGGGGGCAGGTCGGAACCTGAGTGCCAATGGTATCTTGTTTGAGTCTGATGAGAATTATGCAGAGGGTAGCCGATTGTTTCTGCGCGTAATGCCGCGTAATAGTTTGACTCCGCCACTGGAGATGCAGGTGGAGGTGGTACGCGCGGATGATATGGGCGAAAATTATCTGGTCGCCTGTAGGGCGCTCACATCGTAAGCCACCATGGCGGATGATTTGAACACACTGGCCTTTGAGCTGGGTGAGCGTTTAAAAAGCAAACAGATGATGATGGCGGTTGCCGAGTCCTGTACCGGGGGTTGGGTGGCCAAGGTCATCACCGATGTGCCCGGCAGCTCGCACTGGTTTGAGCGAGGTTTTGTTACCTATACCAATAGCGCCAAACAGGAGATGTTAGGGGTAATAGCCAAAACCCTGGAACAGTTTGGGGCCGTTAGTCTGGAAACGGCTACAGAGATGGCGCTTGGTGCGGTCACGAATAGCCATGCCCAGGTGGCGGTGGCCATTAGTGGTATCGCCGGTCCTGGAGGTGGCAGTGATGACAAACCCGTGGGGACGGTGTGTCTGGCCTGGGCCGGTTTGGCTCAATCAAGTGCCTGTCGCCGGCAGTTTAGCGGTGATCGTGAAGCGGTGCGTAGACAGGCGGTTGCCGCAGCCCTTACTGGCCTGAACGAGTACCTGTTGCAGTATGGCTGAATCATACCGTTTGTTTCTTGCCTTGTGGCCGGACGAGCGGGTACGGGCGCAGCTTACTGCCTACCTTAAACTAGCCTCAAAAACATCCCTCCATGCTAAGCCTGTGGCTGCTGAAAACCTGCATATTACCTTGCGCTACATCGGCTCGGTGGATGCGCAGCAGTTGGCATGTATACGCAGTGTTGCGGCGAAGATTCCAATGAACCCGTTTGCGTTGCAGCTGGATCATCAAGGCTATTGGCGCCGTCCTCAAGTGGCCTGGTTAGGCTGTCACCATGTACCTGAGGCATTAAAACAACTGGTGCATGAGATAGAATCGGCCCTGATGGGCTGTGGAATTGAATCAGAGCCGAGGCCGTATGTGCCGCATTTGACCCTTCTGCGTAAACTTAAGTACTTCCCTGTTAAGGATATCCCGCCTATCCACTGGTCAGCTGGCTCATTTGTCCTGGTCCTTTCCGAGAGCGCTCCTGAGGGTGTGCAATACAGTGTTCTTAATCGCTGGCCCTAATATCACTTTTTCTTTGCACAAATGGCTGGCGGGGCTAGGAGAGTAAGGGTCATGTATGAAATAATCAGCGGTTCATATACTTCGGTGACACAGGGAGGGGGGAGTGTCACGGTTCCATTCCTCATTGGAGAAAGAAAAATGGATGAGAACAAGAAAAAGGCCCTAAGTGCGGCGCTCGGTCAGATAGAGAAGCAGTTTGGTAAAGGTTCCGTCATGCGTATGGGTGACGTGGGTGCGATACGTGATATCGAGGCCATCTCTACCGGCTCTATCGGTTTGGATGTGGCTCTGGGCATAGGCGGTTTACCTCGTGGCCGTGTGGTGGAGGTCTACGGTCCGGAGTCTTCCGGAAAGACCACGCTTACCCTGCAGGTGATTGCCGAGGCACAAAAGCTGGGTGGCACCTGTGCCTTTGTGGATGCCGAGCACGCACTGGACCCGGTGTACGCCGAGAAATTGGGCGTCAACGTCGATGAGCTACTGGTATCACAGCCGGATACCGGTGAACAGGCGCTGGAGATCACCGATATGCTGGTACGCTCCAGCGCTGTGGACGTGGTGGTGATCGACTCTGTGGCGGCGCTGACACCCAAGGCAGAGATCGAAGGCGACATGGGCGATACTCATGTGGGTCTACAGGCGCGTCTGATGTCACAGGCCTTGCGTAAGCTGACCGCCAACATCAAGCGTTCCAATACCCTGGTGATCTTTATCAACCAGATCCGCATGAAGATCGGTGTGATGTTCGGCAATCCCGAGACCACCACCGGTGGTAATGCACTGAAATTCTACTCGTCTGTACGTCTGGACATTCGTCGTACGGGTGCCATCAAAAAGGGTGATGAGATAACCGGCAACGAAACCAAGGTGAAGGTGGTTAAGAACAAGGTGGCACCACCGTTCAAGATTGCGCACTTCGATATCCTCTATGGTGAGGGCATCTCGCGTGAAGGAGAGATCATCGATATCGGCGTACAGTTGAATCTGATAGATAAGTCAGGTGCCTGGTACAGCTATAACGGCGAACGTATTGGCCAGGGTAAGGACAATGTGCGTAATTATCTCAAGGAACACCCCCAGATGTCGCAAGAGATCGAGGGCCTGATTCGAGCTCAGCTGTTGGATCTCGATACAAAGCCCGAGACTGAGAATGTAAAAGCCAAGGCAACCAAGCCGGCAAAGGAAGAAGCCAAGCCGGCTGAAGATACGGAATCTACAGAACAAGCCTAAAGTCCTGTGGATAAAGAACTACAACCGCTTTATCAGCGGGCTATCAGACTACTTGCCAGCCGGGAACATTCCCGGCTGCAGTTGTTTAGGAAGCTAATAGATAAAGGCTTTGATAGTGAACAGGTAGACATAGTGCTAGATCTACTGGCACAGCAGAACCTGCAAAGCGATGAACGTTTCACTGAGGATTTTATTCACTCTCGCATCAATCGAGGACAGGGTCCGATACGTATCCAAGCGGAGTTGCGAGAGCGTGGTACCAGCGATGAGCTGATAAATGAATACCTGGATTTTTCCGATGCCACCTGGTCTGAGCTGGTGGATGAGGTCAGGCGTAAGCGATTTGGCCATGCGCTACCGGAGGAATACCAAACACGCGCGAAACAGGCGCGTTTTTTACAACACAGGGGGTTCACCTCGGAGCAGATTCGCCGGGCGTTGGGCCAGAGTGATTTTGATTAACCGGATGCCTCGGCATCACCAAAGACGAAGCAGAAGATGAAAAGCGCAGAGATTCGTAAGGCATTCCTGGATTACTTTAAAGACAAGGGACACGAGGTGGTGCACTCCTCCTCTTTGGTTCCGGCTGACGATCCCACCCTGTTATTCACTAATGCGGGAATGAACCAGTTTAAGGATGTCTTTCTCGGCTTCGACAAACGTCCCTACAGCCGTGCCACAAGCTCACAAAAATGTGTACGGGCCGGGGGTAAGCACAATGATCTGGAAAACGTAGGTTATACCGCCCGTCACCATACCTTCTTCGAAATGCTGGGCAATTTCAGCTTTGGTGATTATTTTAAACAGGACGCGATCCGCTATGCCTGGGAACTGCTTACTGTCGTCTTCGAGCTGCCCACGGAGAAGCTGTGGGTAACCATCTATGCCGAGGACGATGAGGCCTTTGATATCTGGACCAAGGAGATCGGTCTGAACCCTGAACGGGTGATCCGCATCGGTGATAATAAGGGGGCCCGTTATGCCTCCGACAACTTCTGGATGATGGGTGATACCGGTCCTTGCGGCCCCTGCACCGAGATATTCTATGATCACGGTGCCGAGATCCCCGGTGGTCTGCCAGGCACACCGGAAGAGGATGGCGATCGTTATATCGAGATCTGGAACAACGTCTTCATGCAATATAACCGTGATGAGCAGGGGGTCATGCACCCACTGCCCAAGCCTTCGGTGGACACCGGCATGGGTTTGGAGCGTATCTCCGCCATCCTGCAGGGGGGGCATTCCAACTATGATATCGACCTGTTCCAGACCCTGATCATGGCCGCTGCGCGTGAAACACAATGCCAGGACCTGGCGATCCCTTCACTGAAGGTCTTGGCGGACCATATCCGCGCCTGTTCTTTCCTCATTAGTGACGGTGTGATCCCCGGTAATGAGGGACGTGGTTACGTATTACGCCGCATCATCCGTCGAGCCATCCGTCATGGTTACAAGCTGGGGGCACGTAAGGCCTTCTTCCATAAGATGGTGCCAGATCTGGTGGCGGAAATGGGCGAGGCCTATCCCGAACTGGCCGAGAACCAGTCCCGTGTTACAGAGGTACTGAGACTGGAAGAGGAACGCTTCTTCGAGACCATCGAGCATGGTATGGGCATCCTCGAGTCTGAGCTGGCCGAGCTGGCGAAAAGTGGCGGCAAGACCTTTAACGGTGAGACCGCCTTCAAGCTGCACGATACCTACGGATTCCCGCTGGATCTGACTCAGGATGTCTGTCGCGAACATAATATGGGTGTCGATGAGGCTGCGTTTGACAAGGCCATGTCCCATCAGCGTGAGCAGGCCCGTGCCGCCGGTAAGTTCAAGATGTCGGTGGCGCTGGAGTATGCCGGTGTGCCCACTGAGTTTCATGGCTATGAGCAACTGGCGGTGGGAGAGACCACAGTTACCGCTCTGTACGTAGGCGGTAGTGCCGTGGATGAGATGCAGGCCGGTCAGGATGGTGTGATTGTGCTGGATACCACCCCGTTTTATGCCGAATCCGGTGGTCAGACCGGAGATAGCGGGGTACTGGAGTCTGCGGGTATCATTTTTGTTGTTGCCGATACACAGAAGATCCAGTCAGATGTATTCGGCCATCACGGTGAATTACTGTCTGGTAGTCTTAAGCTTGGCGATAAGCTCAGCGCTCAGGTAGACGGTGTACGCCGCGCCCGCATCATGCGCCATCACTCTGCTACCCATTTAATGCACAAGGCGCTAAAAGAGGTCCTCGGTGAGCACGTTCAGCAGAAAGGCTCACTAGTTGACGAAGACAAGACCCGTTTCGATTTTGCCCATAACGCGCCGATGAGCAACGATGAGCTCCGACGCGTCGAGGCCTTGGTTAATGCAGAGATCCTCACCAATGCAGAGACCCAGACCCGAGTTGTCTCCATCGATGATGCGCAGAAGATGGGGGCGATGATGCTATTCGGCGAGAAATACGGTGATAGCGTACGTGTGCTGGATGTGGGTAGTTCTCGTGAATTATGTGGTGGTACCCATGTCACTCGTAGTGGCGATATCGGTCTGTTCAAAATCGCCATGGAGGTTGGTGTGGCTGCCGGGATTCGACGTATAGAGGCGGTCTGTGGTGACCGTGCCCTGGACCGCATCCAGCAACAGCAGGACATACTCGAGCAGGCTGCCAGCACCCTGAAGGTTCCAGCGGTCGAGTTACCCACAAAATTGGCCCAGACTATGGATAGTGTAAAGGCACTGGAAAAAGAATTGTCACGTCTGAAGGCCAAATTGGCCTCCAGCGCTGGCAGTGACCTGGCTTCTCAGGCGCAGGAGATCGGTGGAATCAAGGTTCTGGCAGCGAAGCTGGATGGGGTCGATGTGGAAGGCCTGCGTAGCACCCTGGATCAGCTGAAAGCCAAGCTGGGTACTGCTGCTATCATCCTGGGTAGTAGCCATGGCAATAAGGTCAGCCTGGTGGCCGGGGTGACCAAGGATGCCACGGACCGCATCAAAGCCGGTGAGTTGGTTAATAGCGTCGCCCAACAGGTGGGCGGAAAAGGTGGTGGTAGACCAGATATGGCCCAGGCCGGTGGCAGTGAACCGGCCAAGCTGGATGGTGCCCTGGCAGGGGTCGCCAAATGGGTCGAGC
>Ga0224506_10000999_pt1 | contig 20908 bp, 18 predicted proteins | sample SF_Jan12_sed_USG_2_FD_169108 | JGI IMG/M metagenome (GOLD analysis project Ga0224506, IMG submission 169108) | Sediment microbial communities from San Francisco Bay, California, United States - SF_Jan12_sed_USGS_8_1 | ecosystem: Environmental > Aquatic > Marine > Sediment | place: USA... | reverse complement strand
TAGCCTGCAGCTCACTTTGACTAAATGCCCAGTTATTATTCGTCATTCGAATTAAATCTGTGTCGGTTGGGCATGCAATGGCTATGGTGCCCTGTTTTGGACGCGAGTAGACAGAAGGAATAGAGCTCAAATAATCTTTTATGGCCTCTTCAAAATTGGGAAATTTTATAGCTGACAGAGTTCGAATATGAACTAATTCCTCTTCAAGTATCGAATGAAATTCGTCTTTTATGGGTGCCAATGCAAACCTCGCATTTGTACCACCTACATCAGCTATCAATCCAAACCTAGTATCCACCTAAACCCCCTTTACTCAAAAAATACAGTGTTCTATTAACGAGTCAGATCATCTGATCGACCGCTATTCACAATAAAAACAACTTAACATTCAGATTGAAAATCTGCCAACCTAAACTCATCAGACTGTTAATTATTATTGAATTTGCTAACAGGTGAAAAGAGTTCTTTGATCAAACAGGATGATTTCTTCAAAGGTTGAATTAAACAAGACTCTTTTGACAGAACCCGAATTAGAGTTGAGAATAGCTTCAATTAAACAATGAATTATTCTTCCTATGCCCAATAATCTACTGGAACGCACACAATCAAATTTAGATTCGTTAAGTAAATCAGAACGTAAAGTTGCTGAAGTCATTTTGCTTGACCCTGCGACTGCAATCCAATCAAGTATTGCCAGAATTGCAAAAAAAGCGAATGTGAGTGAACCAACCGTAAACCGTTTTAGTCGCTCCATGAACTGCAAAGGATTTCCAGACTTCAAGTTACAATTAGCACAAAACCTTGCAACCGGTGTTCCTTACATCAATAGCGATGTCGAATTTAACGATAAAGCCGAAACCTATAGTCATAAGATATTTGATGGCACACGCAAAGCACTCTCTGATGCACAACGAATGTTAGACCCTGACCAAATAGAACGTATCGTCACTATATTATCTGACGCTAAAAAAATTGAATTTTATGGATTAGGGGGATCCGGTTCTGTCGTCATGGATGCACAGCACAAATTTTTTCGCCTGGATACACCCGTTATTGCCCATACGGATATGTTAATGCAGCGAATGTCAGCCGCGGTTGCAGGTCCGGGTGATGCTATTGTATTTGTATCAAATACCGGCCGAACAAAACCATTAGTTGAAACAGCAAAAATTGCAAAAAATACCGGCGCACAGGTCATCGGTATCACAGCGGCAGAATCTCCACTCTCTGAAGTTTGTCATATTTCCCTGCACTTACAGAATTCAGAAGATACCGATATTTATACACCCATGACCTCCAGAATTGTCCAGTTAGTTGTACTGGATGCTATAGCTACCGGTATTGCCCTCTCCAGGGGAGAGGGCTTTGAAGACCACTTAAAAAAGATCAAAGAAAGCATCGGAGCCACGCGCTTTAATTCTACAGAATGATCGCTGTACAGATTATGGGTATGAATGATTTAGACAGTGGAATTTTTGCTCTGGATTCATGGCAGAATAGAGAGCAGAATCTATACTGTAAGATTATTAAAATTTTAGATTGCAGCCAGATGGTGTGGATGTAACGTTTCTAAACCTATTTAATTAAAATCTTTAACACTATAGCGCTAGTAATTACCGCCTATGAGATATTCCGTAAGTAAATTACACAACAGCAGTCAATAGACCGGCTTTTTTGCTTTATTTCGTAAGTAAATTACATTACTATATCAATCATAACGTGATAATGGCGTATTTTTAAAACAAGTGTCATTTAAAAATATCAGGAGCTACATATATTATGTCTAAGATTCGAGTTGCAATTAATGGCTATGGTCGCATTGGCCGAAACATCCTTCGCGCTTTATATGAATCATCTGAATTTTCAAGCAAAATACAGATAGTAGCTATTAATGATTTAGGTGACGCGACTGTAAATGCCCACCTGACTAAATATGATACAGTACATGGTCGATTCGCGGAAAATGTCAGTCATGATGAAGAAGCGCTTTTCATTAATGACGATAAAATCATGATGTTCTCTCAGCGTGACCCTGAAGCTCTACCCTGGTCTGACCTAAATATTGACGTTGTCTATGAATGTACGGGGTTCTTTTCTGACAAAGAAAAAGCCAGCTTACATTTAAAGGCAGGTGCCAAAAAAGTTATTATCTCTGCTCCTGGTAAAGGCGATATTGATGCAACCGTTGTTTACGGTGTTAATCACAACGTATTAACGAGCGACATGACAGTAATTTCAAATGCATCCTGTACTACTAACTGCCTGGCCCCTGTTGCAAAATTATTAAATGACGAAATTGGGATTGAAAGCGGCCTAATGACTACAATTCACTCTTATACCAATGATCAGGTTCTTACTGACGTGTACCATGAAGATTTATACCGAACTCGCGCTGCTGCATTGAATATGATCCCTACGAAGACGGGTGCTGCTGGTGCTGTAGGTCTGGTTGTTCCTGAGTTGAAAGGGAAATTTGACGGTATGTCCGTACGCGTTCCAACCGCTAACGTTTCCTTGGTAGATCTGACGTTCATGTGTCCGAAGGACACCAGTGTCGAAGAAGTAAATGGTGTTATTGAAAAAGCGATTAAAAATGATCCCGTGATGGCAAAAATATTAATGGTTAACTACGAACCCTTAGTATCTTCTGATTTTAATCATAGCGCCTACTCTTCAAACTTTGATGCTACACAGACTCGAGTCCAGGGCAAGTTAGTTAAAATCATGACCTGGTACGACAATGAATGGGGCTTTTCAAACAGAATGCTCGATAACACCATAGCCCTGATGAATGCGTAATCAGCGCTAATTCAAAAAGTCTGATGACGAAAGTCATTGGGCTTTTTTTGTTTTTGGAGCTTAAAAAAGTTCGACAGCAGCAAATATTTAGCAAATGCGAAAAACAATATTCAGCGAAATTATGCTAACAAATTAAGTATTAACAGGTACATATCGATAAATTGAACTAAATTTAAGTGGCCTGTTATTTATGAGACATTCTTGTTCCAGTTTTCAAGGATTACTCTAAACTTTAAACTTGAGAGATTGTAATGATTAGACGCACTAAAATTGTAGCGACACTGGGACCAGCCACAGATGCAGGTGATGTACTGGAACAAATGATTATCCATGGAGTTAATGTGGTACGCCTGAACTTCTCACATGGAGCACCAGAGGACCACCAACGTAGAGCCCGGGAAGTTAAAGCATTGTCTATAAAACATGACAAGTATGTTGCTGTTCTGGGAGACCTTCAAGGCCCTAAAATAAGAATTTCAAGATTCAAAAACAAAGGTATTGAGCTGGAAGACGGTAACAAGTTCATCCTTAACCTAGATTTAGATAAAGATTCCGGAGATGAAAATCAGGTAGGTGTGGATTATCCTGCATTAGCGGCTGATTGTGATACCGGAGACATACTGTTACTTGACGATGGACGCGTTCGTCTCAAGGTCGATAGCGTTGAAGGTCAACTGCTCCACACAACGGTTATTCAGGGTGGACCGCTTTCAAACAATAAGGGTATCAACAAACTGGGAGGCGGACTTTCTGCTCCGGCCCTAACACAAAAAGATCTTAATGATATAAAAGTAGCGGCGAAAATTGGCGTGGATTACGTTGCTGTTTCCTTCCCTCGTAATCCGGAAGATATGATTCAGGCAAAGGCGCTTCTTCGAGAAGCAGGTTCAAAAGCCGATACCATTGCCAAAATTGAACGTGCAGAAACAGTAGAAGATGCTCAGTTATTAGATGATATCATTTTGGCATCTGATGGCGTGATGGTAGCTCGTGGTGATCTGGGTGTTGAGATCGGTGACCCAGAGTTAATTGGTGTCCAAAAGACCATCATTGAACGCGCACGTATTCTGGATCGGACGGTAATTACGGCTACTCAGATGATGGAATCAATGATTAGTAACCCTTTCCCGACTCGTGCTGAAGTATTTGATGTTGCTAACGCAGTTTTAGACGGAACAGATGCGGTAATGTGCTCAGCTGAAACAGCGGCAGGTAGTTATCCATTAGAAACGATTAAAACTATGCATGATGTTTGTAAGGGTGCCGAAAAGGTACGCCAATCGCAGAAATCCAAACACCGATTATATGAAGAGTTCGGTCGTACCGATGAAGCCATCGCATTATCAGTTATGTATGCAGCAAACCACTTGAAAGGCGTTACTGCTATAGTTTCTTATACTGAATCTGGTTCAACGCCATTATGGATGTCCAGGATTCGTTCTGGAATTCCAATTTATGCCTTTAGTGATCACGACACAACGCTACGACGTGTCGCATTATACCGTGGGGTTGAAGCTGTGCGTATTCATGGATCTAAACCGGATCGTTCAGAATCTGCACAAGACTCTGTGAAACGCTTAAAAGAAATGAATGTCGTGAAAGATGGTGACATAGTCATTGTATCTATCGGTGATATGGGCCTCCACGGTGGAACAGATACCTTACAGATTTTAACGGTTGGCAAGTAAACTCAATTAACTAAAAATTAGTGTACAGTCTTGAGTAGTACACTTCTCTCTTACAAACCACAATAGCCAGTGGATGAGGATTATTAAATATGGCGCATGATGTAGACCCAATTGAAACCCAGGAATGGATGGATGCAATGGCATCTGTTGTTCAGGCAGAAGGCACGGACAGAGCTCAGTACCTTCTCAAGATCTTGTCCGACAAAATAACCGGTTCTGGTTCTGATGTCCCTTTTGCACTGAATACTCCATTCAGGAACACTATTTCAGCTAATGAACAACCTAAATTTCCGGGTGATGCGAAATTAGAACAAAAGATTCGTAACTGGATTAACTGGAATGCAGTAGCAATGGTCGTAAATGCCAATAAAACAGGCGACGATCTGGGTGGACACATGTCCAGCTTCCAATCTTCTCAGACATTATATGATGTAGGCTTCAACCATTTTTGGCGAGCTCCTACTGACAAACACCCGGGTGATCTTGTCTATTTTCAGGGTCATATTGCTCCTGGTATTTATTCTCGTTCATTTGTTGAAGGTCGTTTGTCAGAAGACCACCTAAATAACTTCCGCCGTGAAGTAGATGGTAAAGGCTTATCTTCTTACCCTCACCCCTGGTTAATGCCTGAATACTGGCAGTTCCCTACCGTATCCATGGGATTAGGACCTATACAAGCAATTTATCAAGCACACGTCATGCGCTATATGGAAAACCGTGGACAAATCGAAAAAGGTGGCCGTGTATGGGCCTTCCTTGGAGACGGTGAAACTGATGAGCCAGAATCATTAGGTGCTATTTCGCTAGCTGGTCGTGAAAACCTGGACAATCTGAATTTCGTCATCAACTGTAATTTACAGCGCCTGGATGGACCGGTTCGTGGTAATGGTAAAATCATTCAGGAACTGGAAGGTGTCTTCCGTGGAGCTGGTTGGAATGTGGTCAAGGTTGTATGGGGAAGTGGTTGGGACAAACTACTGGCTAAAGACCACAAGGGTATGCTTGCAAAGCGTATGGATGAAGTTATTGACGGCGAGCTACAGGCCTATAAGTCAAATGGTGGTGAATATACTCGTGAACACTTCTTCGGTAAATATCCTGAATCTGCTGAACTGGTTAAAGATTTATCGGATGAAGAAATTTATAAGTTACAGCGTGGAGGTCATGATCCATATAAGGTTTTTGCGGCCTATCAACGTGCTATTAACGATAATGAAGGTAAGCCAACTGTTATCCTGGCTCATACGGTCAAAGGATTTGGTATTGGGGCCGGTGAGGCACAAAATGCTACTCACTCACTGAAGAAACTCAGTTTTGATGACTTAAAAGCCTTCCGTGATTCTTGCAGGGTACCTGTTACCGACGAACAACTTGAATCAGGAATGATTCCATTCGTTCGTCCTGATGAAAATAGTGCAGAAATGCAGTACATTCGTGAAAAACGTAGTGGCTTGGGTGGATACATTCCTCAGCGTCGTCCCAAGTCTGTAGAATCACCAGAAGTTCCATCACTGGAATCTTTTGAGTCCTTATTAAAAGATACAGGTAAGCGCGAGATTTCTACCACGATGGCATTTGTTCGAATGCTGGGACAATTGGCAAAAGATAAAAAAATTGGCGATCGAATCGTGCCTATTGTTGCCGACGAAGCTCGTACTTTCGGCATGGAAGGCATGTTCCGCCAGGTAGGTATCTATTCGCCCTGGGGACAGTTATATACCCCAAATGATCGAAACCAGATCATGTGGTACAAAGAAGACCAACAAGGCCAGATATTACAGGAAGGTATTAATGAAGCCGGTGCCATGTCATCCTGGTTATCTGCTGCGACAGCCTACTCCAACTATAACCAGCCATTAATTCCATTTTATATCTATTACTCGATGTTTGGCCACCAGCGAATTGGCGATCTTGCCTGGGCCGCTGGTGATCTTCAAGCCCGGGGATTCCTTATTGGCGGCACATCAGGTCGTACCACACTTAACGGTGAAGGTTTACAGCATCAGGACGGACATTCACACATTCTCGCAGGCACTATTCCTAACAGTGTGACCTACGATTGTAGCTACTCCTATGAAGTTGCAGTGGTCGTTCAGGATGGTCTGAAACGGATGGTTGAGCAGCAGGAAAATGTGTTCTATTACATTACTACCCTGAACGAAAACTATGTGCATCCTGACATGCCAAAAGATGCAGAATCAGGCATCAAAAAAGGTATGTACCTGTTCGAAAAAGGTGTCAAAAAAGGCAAGAAAAGTGCTCAATTGATTGGCTCTGGCGCGATCATGAACGAAGTTCGTGCAGCCGCTGAGATCCTGTCAAAAGACTACGGCGTGCAGTCTAATATCTGGGCTGTAACCTCATACAATGAATTGACACGAGAAGGCCTGGAAGTTGATCGACAGAACTTGTTAAACCCTGAAGGTACTCGTCGGGAAGCATACGTTACCACCCTGCTTAAAGATCAGAGCGGCCCGGTAATCGCTGCAAGTGACTACATGAAGAACTATGCCAACCAAATTCGTAAGTGGGTTCCAGCCAGTTATCACGTATTGGGAACTGACGGTTTTGGTCGAAGTGATTCTCGCCAGAAATTACGTCACTTCTTCGAAGTTGATCGTAACTGGATCGTTGTTGCTACGCTAGGTGCATTAGCAGAAGACGGCGTTATTCCAGCAAAAGACGTGACAGCAGCAATCCAGAAATTTGGATTAGATATCAACAAACCAAATCCAATGACAGTATAAGGAATCATCAATGGCTACTGAAATTATAAAAGTTCCGGATATTGGCGATATTGACGCTGCCGAAATTATTGAAATAACAGTGAATGTTGGTGACTCAGTGACTGAAGACGATACTGTCATTGTCCTGGAATCCGACAAAGCTTCAATGGAACTACCTGCCTCTATCGCGGGTACCATAAGCAAAATTAAAGTGAAAGTGGGTGACACTGTAAAAGAAGGTGACGAGATTTGCTATCTTGATGCTGAGGGATCTTCTGATTCATCGACTCCGGCTGCAACAACACCGAATGTGGAGCCCCAGACAGAAACATCTACTGGAAGCAAGAGTATTCAACCAGTCACGGTTCCGGATATTGGAGGCGCTGATCAGGTCGAAGTTATTGAAATGCTGATTGCCGTTGGCGACCATATAGAGGTAGACCAGGCCATTGTGGTTCTGGAATCTGACAAGGCCTCTATGGAAGTGCCTAGCCCAATTGCCGGAGAAATTGTCTCTGTTAAAATAGCTAACGGCTCAAAGGTCTCAGAAGGTGACTTGCTTATTGAGGTCAATGCCGCTGGTTCGTCAGCTGCACCTGTAGCATCACAGGCACCTGCGCCGGTAACAACAGCAACTGCGACCTCATCAGAGATGACCGTCACTGTACCTGACATTGGTGGCTCTGAAGGAGTCGAAATTATTGAAATTCTGGTTAAAAGCGGTGATAGCATCAATGAAGATGACGCGGTAGTCGTTCTTGAATCAGATAAAGCGTCAATGGAAGTACCCTCACCAGCATCAGGAAAGGTTGCTGATTTGCTCATAAAGGTTGGCGATAAGGTCTCTGAAGGTGATGCATTGTTCACTCTGGCATCCTCTCAGGCAGTTTCTTCAGCTGAGTCATCAGCGAAACCTGAAGCACCAGCATCATCTGCTAGTGCTCCTGCTGTAGCTGAGCCTTCCAAGCCAAATATACCGCAATGGGACAAGGCATATGAAGATGAGCTTACGGCTCCGTCAAAACCCGTTCATGCTGGTCCGGCGGTAAGGCGTCTTGCTCGTGAATTTGGTGTTGACCTTGCGTTTGTTGTCGGTACTGGGCCTAAGTCCAGAATCCTTAAAGAGAATGTTGCCGATTGGGTCAAAAACAAGTTACGTGAACCAGACAAAGCGACTTCCGGTGCCGGTATCCCTGAGATTCCTGATCAGGACTTCAGCAAATTTGGATCCGTTGAAACCATTGATTTGAATCGTATTCAGCAAATCACTGCTCAGAATATGGCCAGAAACTGGTTGAACATTCCTCATGTGACTCAGTTTGACGAAGCAGATGTCACCGAGCTTGAAGCCTTCCGTCAGTCATTAAAACCTGAGATGGAAAAGCGCGGCGTAAAAATCTCTCCGCTTGCGTTCCTGGTTAAAGCCTGTGCCTCAGCATTAGCTGAGTATCCAAACTTCAATCGCTCACTAACAGCCGATGGTAAACACTTCGTACAGAAGCATTACTACAATATTGGTATTGCTGTTGATACACCTAAGGGCTTGATTGTTCCGGTTATTCGCGATGTAGACAAAAAATCAGTTTGGCAGCTCGCCGAAGAGATCATTGACCTGGCAAAACGCGGTCGAAAAGGTCAGGTTAAGCCTAACGAAATGCAAGGTGGTTGTTTCACGATTTCCAGCCTGGGTGGCTTAGGTGGTACGGCGTTTACGCCTATTGTTAACGCCCCTGAAGTGGCAATTTTGGGTATTTCAAACAATCAGGTTAAACCACACTGGAATGGCAGTGAGTTTATTCCTCGTACCTTCACGCCCCTTTCATTGTCTTATGATCACAGAGCCGTAAATGGCGCTGATGCAGCGAAGTTTACGACCTATCTGTCAAAGGTTCTTACCGATATACGTTTGCTCATTATGTAATCTGAGCATCTCGTACCAAGGCGGTCTTAAGACCGCCTTTTTTTTAATAAAGATTATAGGTGGTCACTCGCAACCCTGGCATAGCCTCTAATCGTTGGGCGCACTACTGATGCTGCTTTTCGCATGCTTTCTCGCTTCACCTGAGTAATTTGAAACCCTGCGTCCCGTATTGTTTGTTCAGTATCGCGATTAAGATGACAGTTTCCAGCAACTCGCTTCCAAATGGGTGTGATACGATTCTGCCAGCGTCTTCTGGATGTCCCTACCTCGGCTCCCACATGTTCCATAAATACCAACTGACCGCCTGGCTTTAATACACGCTTTAGCTCTTCGTAGACCTGTATCTGATTAAAGACCGAACAGCCAACCAGCATCATGACGACATAATCGAAACTATTATCTGTCACGTTAATTTGTTCAGCAGAATCACCAGAAACCTGGATAAATTCGCGTCGAGAGCCCTTTAACTTTCGAATCAGCTGTTTTCTCATCGAAGTATCGGGCTCACTCAGTATTAGTTGATCTAATGACTTGGGGTATAGGTGCAAATTAACGCCCGTACCCGCACCCACTTCAAGCACGTCGCCTTTAAGAGGTGCCAACAACTCAGAACGCCATTCAGTTAAACAAGCGTCTTCAAGATTTCCCATGAAGCGGTCATAAATCATTGCCGTTAAAAATGACACTTATTAATTTCTCCTATTAATTCGATTTAATGGTCACCAATATAGACCGAATGACAATCTGTACAGAATATCCAATAATATCTTGTTATTATTTACGCCCATATCATCACTGACGAACGCATCATGCAAGCCAAACCTGATTCATTTATCGCACCACCCTGCCATGACAGGATTAACATTTTGTATGAGGATGTGGACTTACTTCTCATCAACAAACCTTCAGGCTTGCTCTCGCTCTCGGGTAAAAATCCACTCAATAAAGATTCGGTCCATTTTAGGATCATTCAGGATTTCCCCACTGCAACCCTGGTACATCGTCTCGACTTCGGGACATCAGGCATTATGATTGTCGCTCTTAATAAATCGATCAATACACACCTAATGAAGCAATTTCAAAATCGATCAATAGATAAGTCTTACACAGCAATATTACAGGACCATCTTATTAGCACAGAAGGCCTCATTGAATTTCCCATCGCAAAAGATAAAGCGAATTTTCCATCACAAAAAATCTGTTTCTCTACTGGGAAACAGGCTGTTTCAAAATTTAAGGTTTTAAACTATTTATCAAATCCAAACCGAACCCTGGTTCAATTTACGCCACTCACCGGACGTACTCATCAACTTCGAATCCACAGCCGGGAAATAGGACACCCTATTCTGGGATGCGACCTGTATGGAACGACATTCAGCCAATCACTGGCTGATCGACTACAGTTACATGCGACAAGCATACACTTTGATCATCCAACGACGGGTAAACGTATACTGGGAGTATCACCCTGTCCGTTTTAATGAAGCAATGCCAGGAACAATATTAAAAAATGATTTATGGAGAGTGTTAATCAGTTCTATTATTGCAATGAAGACATGACCTCTCAAGCCTGGGATGTACACATTTCATATACAGGTCACAGAGGGTGATACAACCTGGAATGAGGGATGTTTTTACCAACAATAGTTTCCATTGAATCACTTCAACAATGCCAAACTTTCTTCAGCAAACCCCGCTCCGGCATTGTTAAACAAATTTAACACCTTATCGACGCCTGAACCCTCTAGTTCATTGGTTTCATCGTCAAAACGGGAAATGGCAGCGATTTTTCCGTTAAAGCCTGCATCTCTTAGCTGACGTGAAACGGTGGTACTATCTTTCACCGTTGGCAGTGCAAGCAACACTAACTGAAGGTTTTTAAAGTCAAATTGGTGCCATAATTCAGCATCTTCACCATCTGCAAATAGAACATGCTCTTCATTTTCCTTGAGTTCATCAACACGACTTTGGCTTGAATCAAAACCAAAAACCTGTCCTGAGTACTCCTGTCGGATCGCTTTAAAAGCACTAGATCCGACACGCCCTAACCCTACTACCAAAATTTCGGTGTGGTCAGGTACACTAATTTGTTCAGATTTAACGTATTGAAACTGCTCGAAACGTATCAAAAAAGGACGAAATCTCGGATAGTTAAAGTGGGCATTTTTATACAAAAGACTGGTAAAGACAAAAGAAAATGACACTGCCAGAGCCAGTATAACCAGCCACTCAGGCTCCAACCAATTATTTGCTACGCAAATAGAAATGACAATTAGACCAAACTCACTGAAGTTACCCAATAGAATACTAGTGAGGTAACCTGTTCTTACTCTTAATTTCATCCAGGATAACAAACTAAAAAACAATGCATGTTTTAAAATTAACAACAAAGATAATACCAGTGCAGTCAATAGCATCGGGATCGTCGGCAGAGCCGTAAATCCAATTGATAGGAAAAAACCAATAAGAAATAGATCCTTGAAACTTAAGAGAGATTTGGCTAATTCTGGCGCTTTTCGGTGACTGGCAAGCAACGTACCCATGATTAATGCTCCCAAATCTCCTTTTAAGCCAACAAGGTCAAACCACTCATACGCCCCCAAGGCCAGGAAAAATCCACTTAGGGGTAACAGTTCAGCATGCCCAGCGTCTTCCAGTAAATGATCGATCAGCTTTTTAATCGGAAACAGTAACAATAATGATAGCGCCCAAATAGTCGGCGTTTTACCGGTAGCAACAACCAGAAAAACAACGGCAATAATATCCTGCAAAATTAAGATTCCGATAGCAATACTACCCTGCCGGGATTTCATTTCACCATTCTCTTCCAATAGTTTTATAACAGCCACAGTACTACTAAAACTAAGCGCGAAAGCAATCAGAGCAGACTGAAACAGGGTGATATCAAGGAGGGCGGGTAGACCTGCGACACTTAAAGCGAATAATGATAAAACAGAGAGCAATATCCAAAGTGTCATATGCGCGGTCGCGCCAAAAAATATTTCTGGTTTTAGCAAGTCTTTAACATTCAGCTTGAGCCCAATAGTAAATAACATCAGGGTGATACCCAGATCTGCAAGCTCTTGCATTCCCGCGAAAGGAACAAAATCCAGAGCATGCATTATAAACCCGGCACTTAAATAGCCAATTAAAGGAGGTAAGGATATTTTCTTAAATAACCAGCCACAAATATAGGCAAAAAGAATCCAGATGAAGTCCAAAATGTTTCTCCAGCATTAACTGTAGTTTTCAAACACAGAATTATATTTTATCTAATTCAAATGTTCTTATCAGTACAGTATGAAAATTGAACATAACCCAGTATAAATGAGTCTATTTAATGAATGTTAAATTTGATGAGATAAAAAACTTTCAGTGCCGCCTTCTGCATTGTCTAATTTACGATTACACCTAAGCCCTAATTATAAAGTCATAGCATTCGTGCCGACTACAGTTAGAATATTTAAAATATATATATCTTCGAAGAGAATAACAATTATGCACGATCATTTCACCTCTGCCGACAGTATCATCGTGCTCGATTTTGAGACAACGGGATTATCTCCAAACATGGGTGATCGTGCGATTGAGATTGGTGCTGTGCGCATTGTAAAGGGAGTCATAACAGATAGCTTTCAGGAATTAATGAACCCCGGTCGAAAGGTAGACCCGTTTATTGAGCAGTACACCGGCATTAGCAATCATATGTTGGAGAATGCTGCACCCTGCTCTGAGGTCATGTTACGGTTTTCTGAGTTCATTGAGGACAGCAACTTACTAGCCCACAATGCTTCATTTGATAAACGTTTTTTAGATGCAGAATTCCATCTAATTTCTAAAGATTATTACGGATCTTTTGCCTGCTCGCTCCTGACTGCCAGACGTATTTATCAGAATGCGCCAAACCATAAATTAAGTACACTGGTTGACTACGCAAATATTGACTCAACTGGCAATTTCCACAGGGCTCTTTTTGATGCAGAAATGACAGCCAAATTATGGTTAACTATGTTAGAAAAAATTCAAATTGACTACCAATTAGAGTCCATTCCCTTTGCTTTAATACAAAAACTGTCCAAAGTCTCCAAACATTCGATTGGAACCTTCATTACAAAATGGAAAGAAAAATATTCGATCTGATATTCTTTAAATGGCTGCGTTCAACTACACTTATCTCATACTTTTATGATGAATCAATACAATGGAATATGACTATTATTTCGACTCACAGGGTCGGCCACAGGCTCAGTTTTCCATGGATCATGAATTATTTGGTCAATGGCTTTCTGATGAAGTAGGAAATGACCAATCAATTTGCCAATCATTAATTAAGCAGATCGAAATTTTGGAGTCAGGAAACACAGGAGAGCTGACGATTCAGGGTAAAGAATTAACGCTGACTCTTACTTCCTATGAAGTCACTATTTGCAATGATCCTTACGGCTTTGATGACGATGATGAACTCTCAGAACATGGCTTAGAGGCTATGGAGAACCATGCCGGAAGTGGCCTACCCGACTTTAAAGCGGTCGTTCTTGATTGGAAAACATTTATTACCAACTAAGTTAGCCGACATTGTTTTTTCGTCACAGGCAACACTATCAACGAAACAGGAATTTTTATGCCAAAACTGTATATGGTTTATTTGGGTGGTCAGGCAACAGGGTCAAATATAGAAGTACATGATGTTCGGTTTGTCATTGGAGAAAATATTGAGGAAACCTTTCATGACCTTAGATCACAATGGTTTGGAGAGTTAAATGGACTCCACATGGACTGTTACACCCAAATAGAATCCATTGACGGTTACAGAGTCGAACTAAAAGATGTGCCCAGTGATTCAATTTTGCAGCCTTATTTTGTAAACCTGGGAGGCTATGATCCCAATGTGCTTGGAGAGCTTCATGAAGATGGTTTATTTGTTGCTAAAAATACTAATGATGCTAAAGAAAAAGCGCTGGCGACGTTGTTAACTGGCACTCAACAGACCCATAAAGACAATATAATGGTCGTTGATCATTGCCTTACAATTTCTAAAGTTGGTAGTAAATACCTTCATCTCACAGAATCTGTCCCCGGTAAACCATTAAAACCGGATTGGTACGGTTATCATAGAATTGATATTCAGGAGTAATTGATTGTTTACCATTCTAAAAATTACGTTCGTTGGGGTTCATCAATGAAGCGTTTAGATACATGTGAACTTATGAATCAATATCGTTTGTACGAGAGACAATCTGCTCATGAGGTGGGTTATCATCGCGAGGATTTGGGCAATGTGATTCGGTATGTTTCAAATGCTACCCATGGCAGTATCATCTCGGATTTTTCATTTGAACCTGAGTTCATGGAACAGGAAATCACTTCACAAATAAATTTCTTTAAGCAACACAATAAATCATTTGAATGGAAGGTATATGAAACGGATTTGCCAAAGAATATTGGTCATGCGCTTGAACACCACGGTTTTATTAAGGGTGAGCCGGAAGCCTTTATGGTACTGGATTTAAAACAAGCTCCAGACGCTCTATTTGAGGTACCTATAGGGGTCATTAAGGTGACGAATAAACAAGGAGTGGATGATGCAATTCTTGTCCAGGAAAAAGTATGGAATAGGAACTTTAGTGACCACAAACGAGAACTGATAAACCTTGTTCAGTTTGATTCAAATTCAATGTCATTATATGTGGTATATCGTGATGACTTGCCTGTGGCTTCTGCACGAATTACTTTCAATAGTGGCAGTCCTTTCGCGGGTTTATGGGGGGGATCGACATTACCAAATTATCGCAATAAGGGCTGTTATGCTGACCTTTTAAAGATTCGCGCTCATGAAGCTCGATCTAAGGGGATTCAATACTTAACAATTGATGCCTCAAAGATGAGTAGACCCATAGTGGAAAAACTGGGTTTTCAGTTTGTTACCTACACAACCCCCTATGAGTACCACCCTATTTGAAAAACTGGGTGTTCCCTATACGATATAAATATCATGTGTGACGATTCACCTGTTCTGATTAAGCTTATCGACATGAGCTTTTTATAAATTTTTCTATTTTTTTAAATGGTTGATAGGCTAAAATTATCTTTTCTACTAATTGAAACCACGTTTCTTATGATCCAGCTTCCTTATATTGAACCGGTATTTCGGCCTCCCAGTGAATGGAAATCGTTAATTCTTCAGGTAACCAATGGTTGCTCATGGAATCAGTGTACCTTCTGTGATATGTACACTCAGCCTCAAAAGAAGTTTCGGCCAAAACCACAAACGGATATTGATCAGGAATTACAGCTGGTCGCCCAAACCGGGACTCATGTGGGTCGTGTATTTTTGGCAGATGGCGATGCATTGGTATTATCTTTCAAACGTTTGTACCAGATTTTAGAAAGCATTAATCGCAATTTACCTGGTGTTACCCGGGTATCAGCCTATTGTTTACCAAGAAACCTGAATAATAAAACCGTCGAAGAACTTAAAGAGTTAAAAGACATGGGCCTATCCTTAGTCTATGTTGGCTGCGAGTCAGGAGATGACACCGTACTAAGTGCTATATCCAAAGGCGAAACCTATCAATCTTCTATGGATGCATTACTCAAACTCAAACAGGCGGGTATTAAAAGTTCGGTAATGATTTTGAATGGTATGGGTGGCCAAACATTAAGTAAACAGCATGCGGTTCATTCAGCTCGCCTGATGAATGAAACGCAACCAGAGTATTTATCGACACTGGTTGTATCATACCCAATGGGTGACCAAAGAGTTGTTGAAGGGTTTAAAGGTAACTATCAACTGCCGGATACACAAGGACTGATTCAAGAGATGTATTGGCTAATGGATGGCCTTGAACTAACAAATACCATATTCAGGTCAGATCATGCATCCAATTACCTGGTATTGAAAGGAACATTAAATAAAGATAAAGGCACAATCATGGAGAAAATTGAATTGGCATTGAATCAAAGTGATCGAATTCAATTGAGGCCTGAGTGGTCACGAGGACTATAAAGTAAGCCGGATAAATGACTATCCGGCTTAGTAGACTTACATAATTTCGACCAACATAGCAGTAGCTTCGCCACCACCGATACATAATGATGCCAACCCTCTCTTGCCACCGGTTCGTATCAAGTTATGTATCAAGGTTACCAGGATACGAGAACCACTAGACCCTAAAGGATGACCTAAAGCACAGGCACCACCGGATATATTGGTTTTTTCCGGATCCAGACCAACTTCCTGCATGGCTAACATGGTCACCATGGCAAATGCTTCATTAATTTCGAATAAATCAATATCTGCAGGACGAATATCCTGCTTATCGAGAATTTTCTGAATCGCACCGATAGGTGCACAAGTAAAGGTACTTGGAGTCTGTGCGTGACTGCTGTAATCAAGGATACGAGCGATTGGCTTAAGCCCCAATGCTTGTGCCTTTTCAGCAGTGGTCACTATTAAGGCCGAAGCGCCATCTGAGATTGAACTCGAGTTAGCGGCCGTAATGGTTCCATCTTTGGCAAAAGCCGGTCTTAATTGAGGTATTTTGTCAGGACGAGCCATACCTGGTTGTTCGTCATGCTCGACAACAGTTGTACCTTTGCGAGACTCAATCGTGACCGGAGTGATTTCATTTTCAAACCAACCATTTTCAATCGCAGCATTTGCACGAGACAAAGATCGAATGGCAAACTCATCCATAGCACTTCGTTCTAGTTTATAATCATCTGCAGTTCTTTGAGCATGTACACCCATTGCATTACCATCATATGCATCTTCTAATCCGTCGGTAAACATGTGGTCATAAATTTTCTGATGACCCATACGGAAGCCAGCACGGGCCTTTTCAGTAAAATATGGTGCATTAGACATAGATTCCATACCACCAGCCAGTATGACTCCATCGTATCCGGCTTTAAGCTGATCAGCAGCCATCATTACAGTTTTCATGCCGGAACCACAGACCTTATTGACCGTGGAACAAGGTGTAGATTCTGGTAAACCAGCCTTCAGTGATGCCTGCCTGGCAGGTGCCTGTCCTACACCTGCAGGTAACACACAACCCATATAGACTTCATCCACTTGCTCAGGCTGTAAACCAGCCTGTTCAACAGCGGCTTTAATTGCAGCGGCACCGATCTCTGGGGTATTAAGTGTAGATAAACTCCCCTGAAACCCACCCATAGGCGTTCTTTTTGCAGCAACGATTACGATGTCCTGGTTCATATTCTTAAACCTCCGTCAATTTCGATAATGCGACCATTAATATAGTCATTTTCTATAATAAATCTGGCTGTTTGTGCGATTTCGTTTGGCGTTCCCATTCTTTTCATTGGGATGGCTGACAATGTATTTTTAATTGCAGCTTCAGGCATTTGTTGCGTCATTTCCGTTTCTATAAAACCCGGTGCAATACCAGCACATCGAATGTTAAACCTGGCCAGTTCTTTTGCCCAGGTAACTGTTAAGCCGGCGACTCCTGCTTTTGCTGCAGTATAATTTGACTGACCAAAATTTCCGTACCGACTAATACTTGAAATATTTATGATAACACCCGGATTGCTCTGCCTCGCCATTTGACTGGCTACTTCACGGCCGCATAAGAACACACCGGTTAGATTAACATCAATGACTTGCTGCCAATGAGCTAATGGCAATTTTTCAATGACACCATCCTTTTCTTTCAACAACATGCCGTCCCTTAGTATGCCGGCATTATTTATCAATACGTCAATTTGACCATAATCTTTCTGTATAGCATTAAATGTACCTTCAACTTCCATTTCTACACTAACATCTAAAACGTAACCTTTTGCGTCATCTAATTGTGAAACGACTTCAGCGACCTTATTCGCATTAATATCCACAATTGCGATTTGGGCACCCAACTGGTTAAAGTACTTTGCCATAGCAAGTCCTAAACCCTGAGCACCTCCGGTAATAACTATGACAGATTTAGAAATATCCAAAATCAACTCCTGTTTTAATTTTATATAGGCTCATTATACTCATCAATATACTAAGACCTACCTATCTTTAGAATGAAAAGCTAAATATTTTATCCTAAGGGCAGCTATTGCATTAACTTTTTACTACAGGCAGCATGTCCGCCTTGCTATGGAGTCCAGAGTCCGTTAATCCGCACTCAAATCCATTTTCATCGATGTTTACATTTTCAGGAAATCAATATGAATTCTACAAGGCTTCGTGCAGACCTGTATTTACTGATCACGGCCATAATTTGGGGTTTCGCTTTCGTAAGCCAAAGAATTGGTATGGACCATATGGGCCCCTACAGCTTTAATGCGGTTCGTTTTCTGTTTGCTTCTTTATCACTGGTACCAGTGATCTGGTTATTTAGAAACACCAAGATGGAACGAGAACATAAAAATGACTCAAAAAAGAACTTGATAATTGCTGGCCTTATCTGTGGATTATTTTTATTTATTGGATCGTCACTACAACAAATAGGAATCCAATATACAACGGCTGGAAAGGCAGCATTTATCACCGGACTCTATATGGTATTCGTACCCATATTGGGCATGTTATTTTTAAAAGAAAAAACAGCATTTTTCACATGGATCGGCGCGGCTATCGCTCTTGCAGGTTTATCACTACTAAGCCTTCAAAATGATTTCGCGGTTAATAAAGGGGACATTTTTGAATTTATCGGCGCTTTATTCTGGGCTGGACACGTACTCACAGTTTATAAACTCGGGCGAAAATATAGCCCATTAAAATTATCTCTGGTACAGATCACCGTCTGTAGTTTATTAAGCTTTATCGTGGCATTTTCGACAGAAATTATAAGAATAGTTGATATTATCGCGACTCTTGGACCGCTCCTATTCGCTGGTATTGCATCGGTAGGTATCGCATACACACTGCAAATGATTGGACAACGATCGGCACCACCGGCACATGCAGCTGTGATACTGTCACTTGAAATTGTGTTTGCTGCGATCGGTGGTTGGATGTTCTTAAATGAAGTACTGACCCAAAAAGAGTTTATCGGCTGTATGTTGATGTTAGCCGGAATGTTACTGTCACAATCTGAATTATTTAAACGAAAGGCAGCTAAAAAGTCGGTAACAGAATCACTATCAAGCTCAGTATGAGCTTGATAGATTCGTTCTTATTCTAGATCCAGGGTAAAACAAGCTTAAAAATAGCACCGCTATCTTTGGTGTTATTTCTCAACTCAATATAGCCGGTATTTTCACCATTCTTATGTTGGCGTGCTATCTGATCGGAAAAATGAAGCCCTAATCCCGTGCTTCCTGTTTTAAAATCCATATCGCCTTCATCAGACAAACAGGTTAAAACATCTTCAGGGTATCCTTCACCATCGTCAACGAGCATAAACTCAATACGATCACCATTAACTTTGGCCGATAAAATTAATTTAGATTTTGTGTACCGAATGGCATTAGTAATGGCGTTGTTTAGAATGCCCTCTACTAATGACGAATCCAGATACCACCCCAGATCGGAATCATCCAGTTCAACAATAAGGTCAATGCCCATTCGTTTAAGTGTTGAACCAAAGCGCACCGCCACATCTTCTAAAATATCCTGCACCATGGCTTCATCAATCTGTATTCTTAACGTGCCATGTGTAGAACGATAAAGCCCTAGCATGTGCACCAAGCCGTTGTTAATTCGGCTAGCTTCTAAACTTAAACGATATAGTTGCGTTGACTCATCAGGAAAACTAGCATCAATTTTTTCTGATATTTGTTCAATTTCATTGGTAATCATACCCAATGAATTTTTCACGTCATGTACAACTGCAGCGATAATTAAACCAGTATCAAAGTTGTCATTACTCATAAGGATAGAATCCTTTTTTTAATTTTTTGGTATCTTGTGTACTGTTTATGCTCTTTATTCATAAAGGACAATCGCTCCAATTTATCCAACGCATCCTGTTTAAACCCTTCACTACTAATGTCACCACCAATCAGGCCACATTGGACATAGTTGAGTATTAATGCCGGGCTACGGGGTGAAAACTCTAATGCCTCTCTAAATGAGATCAATGCTGCTGGATAATCACCTTTTTCATAGTGCATTTTAGCATCACGATTTAATACGTTTGCGGCCTTTTTAGATGCCGCCGACATAGGCTCGCTTTGCAAGCTTTCGAGTTTGACAATATATGCATCATCCGCTTTAGGGTGGTTACGCAATTTATTAACCAGAATATCTGCTTCCGCAGTATAATCAGAGTCATATAACAATCTAGCCAAATAGTAGCCTACATCCCGATGAGATTTTTCTGCAAAAGGTAGAAATGCTTCATAGTTTTCTAATAAATCTTTTAATTGATCTTGAGTCAGATCTTTCGTTCGTTTTTGATTCATGAGCCTGAAGATTCGGGCAGTGACCTTTACATCGGGGACATCCTGGTATTTTTTGGACATTTTTGTAATTAGTGATGAGATATCCTTAATAGCAATTGTTTTAGCACTACTTTCCAGAGTATCAGCATTCATACTCATTACATTGAGCAACTTCGCATAATGTACATGGCTCTCTTTATTAGAGCCCCTGGTTAGACTAATAACCTGGCGATAGGCTTTTTCTGACTGTCCATAGGATTCGAGCTCTTCTGACACTTCTGCATATAATGTTTGCCGGGTGTAATTTCTTGGAGAGACACTTAATGCTTTTTCTAATGTTGTCTTTCGGTTTTCAATTTGGCCCAGTTCTTTATAACAATCTGCCAGTAAATCAAAGGCTGCAACATAACTTGGTTGCTCTTCAGTAACGA
>Ga0224506_10000998_pt1 | contig 20931 bp, 16 predicted proteins | sample SF_Jan12_sed_USG_2_FD_169108 | JGI IMG/M metagenome (GOLD analysis project Ga0224506, IMG submission 169108) | Sediment microbial communities from San Francisco Bay, California, United States - SF_Jan12_sed_USGS_8_1 | ecosystem: Environmental > Aquatic > Marine > Sediment | place: USA... | reverse complement strand
CAAACTGCACGTGTAGCGGATCCAGGTTTTATAGTCAAAAGACCATACCCAAGTGAATTACTAATCATTGGCCAGCCAGATTCACTTTGCCACCAATGATCGATTACATCTACATCCAATAAATCATGAATCCAATTATAGGTAGCCACATCACATCGCTCTCCAGCAAGAAATACACTTCGTAAACAAGAGGTGTCAACTCGTTTATGTGCTAGTCCTTCTGGATCCTCCTTTTTTATTGCCCTAAATGCTGTTGGTGCCGTAAACAGAATACTAACATTGTGGTCTCGAATAATTCGCCAAAACATTCCAGAATCGGGAGTTTTGACTGGTTTTCCTTCATATAAAATGGTGGTGCAACCATGAATTAATGGGGCATAAACTATATAAGAATGACCCACAATCCATCCCACATCAGAGGCAGCCCAGTAAATTTCACCAGGTTTAACATTATAAACATGGGTCATGCTATATTTTAATGCAACTGCATGGCCACCATTATCACGAATTATTCCTTTTGGTTTTCCTGTGGTTCCTGAGGTATATAAAATGTATAATGGATCGGTTGCATCTAGTTCTACAGGTTTACAAGGAGAAGCTTTCTTTAATAATGTAGCCCAATCAAAATCCCGACCTTCTATCATCCCAGCCTTAACAAACGGTCTTTGCCAAACAATCACCTTCTCTACTTTATGTTCAGCCAGTTCTATGGCTTCATCAACCAATGGTTTGTATTGAATAACTCGTGTAACCTCAATACCGCCACTTGCCGTAAGCATTGCCTTTGGCTTGGCATCATCAATTCGCATGGCTAATTCCCGTGATGCAAAACCACCAAAAACTACTGAATGTACTGCCCCCAATCTTGCGCAAGCTAACATGGCAAACACCACTTGTGGGATCATTGGCATATAAATAATTACAGTATCACCTTTTTCGACACCTTGCTCCTTCAAGACACCTGCAAGTAATTCTGTCTCTGAAAGCATTTCTTGATAAGTATATTTCTTACTTTCATAGCTCACAGGAGATTCGTAAATGAGAGCAAGTTGATCTGCTCTGCCGTTTTTTACATGATAGTCTAATGCTAAATAAGAAGTGTTAATCTTCCCACCTTTAAACCATCTATAAAATCCTTTTTCATCTTTAGACAGTCCTTGAGAAGGTGGCACGAACCAGTCAATATTCTTCGACTGTTCCATCCAAAAATGCTCAGGGTTTTCTATACTATTTGCGTAATCGGATTTATAATCTTGCATGATGTAATTTCACTTACGGGGTTTAAATATATTAGGTGGTTAATAGTATGAAAGTTCAATGCTCCAAATTATTAATTTTTACAACTCCATTTCAACTACAACACGACCTTTTACTTCCCCTTTTAGCATACCAGTGATATAAGAATCTAATTCGTCCAGCGTGCAAATGGTTGCCACACTTTCCAGATTATTAAGTTTCCATACACTGGCAAGTTTATTCCAAACCTTTTGTCTTTCTTTCATTGGAAAATTTGCTGAATCAAGACCGAGAAGGTTTATACCGTTGATAATAAATGGAAAAACCGTAGTTGAAAGATTAGGTGAACCAACCAATCCACAAGACCCCACAGATCCACCAGGTTTACAGCCCTTAAGCAGTGTTGCCAGAGTATTTCCTCCAACAGTATCAATGGCACCTGCCCATTTTGGTTTGATAAGAGGACGACTAGAATCGTCATTAATAAAATCTCTATCAACCACTTCTGAAGCACCTAGGTTTTTCAAAAATTCATCAGCATTTTCTTTTCCTGATGAAGCAATAACCTGATATCCGGCCTTTGCCAGCATACCAACAGCCATGCTTCCTACACCTCCAGAAGCACCACTAACAGCGACTGATCCTTGGTCTGGACTTTGCCCCATCATTTCTAATTTATAGAGTCCTATTCCAGCAGTCAAACCAGCAGTTCCAATTATCATTGATTCTTTTAAACTAAGTCCTGAAGGAAGTTTAACCACCCAGGCTGAGGGAACCCTGATATATCCAGCGAATGCTCCATCCGTATTCATTCCTAGGTCATAACTTGTAACTAATACTTCATCACCTTCTTTGAAATCATTATTTTTGCTTTCTACAACTACCCCTGCACCATCTATTCCAGGAGTGTGTGGGTAATTTTTGGTAACCCCCTTATTGCCTGTTGAAGATAAGGCATCCTTGAAGTTGAGGGCAGCATAATGTATTTTAATAAGTACCTCTCCATCAGGAAGATCATCAATATTTCGTTCAATTATATTCCTATGAAATTTTCCCGATTCGTCTTCCGTTATTCTTAATGCTCTAAAAATTTTACTCATGTTGGGTTTGTTTTATTTTAATTATGTAATCCAATAATATCCGATAAATTATCAAAAGTAATCGTGTACTGCAATCCAAACGGATCAAAAACAGCATTAGGATTACGTTTAAGCCAAATCGTCTTCAAATCCATAGCTGCAGCTCCAATAATGTCAAATGAATTGGATGAAACTAGCCAAGTGTTCTCTTTAGAGGAAGACGATTTTTGAATTAATAACTCATAAACTTCAGGAGAAGGTTTAAAAGTTTGAACAGCATCCACACTTATTATTTGATCAAAATGTTGAATGATTTCAGCATGCTCAAAAAGTGAAATAAGATCCTCTTTCTTTCCATTCGAAAATGCGATGATTTCATGTCCTTTTTCTTTAAGCTTACTTAAACATGACTCACTTTCAACATATGCAGGAAGCTTACGGTACATCCCTAATAATTCTCCTTTTTGGCTTTCCGTTAATTTTGTTTTAAAAAAATCATCACAATATTTCAGTGCCTGTTTCGTACATTCACTAAAATGATTGAACTGCTTCATTGCAGCTTTTCGAAAAGAATATTCCAACTGTTTATCACGCCAAAGGTTATTGAATGACTGAGCTTTATTGCCAATCATACCTTCTAATACCTTACCGAGTGCCATTGGATCGATAAGTGTTCCGTAAATATCAAATGCGAAGGTCATGTTCTTTTCCTTATATCTCGACAACAAAAGAAATCTACTCCTAATTTTAAGCTGTTGCTTATTACAAGAGTAGATTTCTTCCTACTTCTTAGGAAGGCAGTGCCTAGTGATGCTACAACTTTATTAGATTCAGTCGTGATATCACTTATTAACTATCCAAGTGCATTCAAAGCCCTTTCAGTAAATACCTTAGCCAAATGAGCTCGGTATTTAGATGAGGCAAAGTTGTCACCCATTACTTCAACTCCGTCTACGGCATGTGCTGCTGCAGCTTTTGCATCTCCATTGTACGCACTCTCAACTGCTGAAGCCCGATAAGCACAACCTGCAACACCTGTAAGACCAACACTCACACCACTATCATTTTTGATGGCTGCACAACCTACTACAGCAAATCTACTTGCAGGTTGAGAGAATTTTAGATAAACGCCTCCGCTTGACTTTGGAACATGAACAGCGGTAATCATCTCATTGCTCTCTAGTGCAGTTTCAAATATACCCAAGAAGAAATCAGTTGCATCAATTGTTCGTTTACCACCACTTCCTTCTACCTCAATTTTAGCACCTGAAGCTAATATCACCGCAGGATAATCGGCAGCAGGGTCAGCATGTGCCAGACTACCACCAATAGTTCCTTTATTTCGAACTTGTATATCTCCAATTTCCTTCGCAGTCTGGGCGAGTACATTTACACCACCTTGTACAACTGAGGAAGTAGCAATTTGATGATGCGTACAATTTGCTCCAATAACAACATTGCTTCCATCTTCTGAAATGCTGTTTAATCCTGGTATTTTGCCAATGTCAACTACCACTTTAGGTTGATTTAGTCTTAGTTTCATTGTTGGAATCAAACTATGACCACCAGATAGTAATTGTGCTTCATCCCCATGTTTATCAAGTAGACCAAGAGCCTCACTAACAGAAGATGCTTTTATATATTCAAATTTTGCAGGTATCATATTTAAAATTTTATATCATTAATTGATTTAACTATTCATTGCCTCCCATACTCTTTCGGATGTAATTGGCATTTGTATGTCTTTCACTCCTCCAAGATGAGATATAGCATCCATAACAGCATTAGCTACTGCTGGTGTTGAGCCAATAGCTCCAGCTTCACCTGCTCCTTTTACTCCGAGAGGATTGTGAGGGCAGGGTGTAACTTTTCTATCCGTCTCAAAGAATGGAAAATCATCCGCTCTTGGCATAGCATAATCCATGAACGAACCCGTAATCATCTGACCATTTTCATCATAATCCACCCCTTCAAGCAATGCCTGACCTACTCCTTGTGCAACTCCACCATGAATCTGTCCTTCGACAATCATCGGGTTAATTACATTTCCAACGTCATCGCAGGCAATGAATCGTTTAAGGGTAACTTTTCCTGTATCCTTATCAATCTCAACAATGGCTATGTGAGTACCAAAAGGATAAGTAAAATTGGTAGGATCATAGAAACTTGAAAAGTCTAATCCAGGCTCTAGTCCTTCAGGATAATCATGCGGAACGTATGCAGTTAAAGACACATCACCAAAAGCAATTGATTTGTCCGTTCCCTTTACTGTCCATTTTCCTTCGGCATATTCTAAATCCTCTACAGCAGCTTCAAGCTTATGAGCAGCAATTTTTGCTCCTTTCTCCAAAATTTTGTCGAGACTTTTCATAATTGCTGATCCACCTACAGCAAGGCTTCTGGAACCATAAGTTCCCATACCAAATGCTACTTCATTAGTATCACCATGTATGATGTCAACATTTTCCATTGGTATACCCAAAGTGTCGGCAACAAACTGCGCATACGAAGTTTCATGCCCCTGTCCATGAGAATGTGATCCTGTAAATACACTAACAGATCCTGTAGGTTGTACACGTACATGGGCACTTTCATATAAGCCAGCACGGGCACCAAGTGATCCTACTACGGCAGAAGGTGCTATTCCACAAGCTTCTATGTAAGTAGAGAAACCTATACCTAGTAGTTTGCCATTTTTTCTAGACTCTTCCTGATCTTTTCGAAACTGATCATACCCCACCATTTCTAATGCACGATCCAGAGTTGCGTGATAATTACCACTATCATATTGAAGAGCCACCTGAGTTTGGTAACCTGGTTGGCTAACTCCATCAAAAGCAGGAATAAAATTGGTTTTTCTCAGTTCAACAGGATCAATTTGCATTTCTAGAGCAGCAGTATCCATTAAATGTTCTATCATATAGGTCATTTCTGGTCTACCTGCACCACGGTACGCATCTACCGGATTGGTATTTGTAAAAGTGGCTGTAACATCAATATTTATTAAAGGAGTGGTGTAACATCCTTGAGCCAAAGTTGCATGAAGGTAAGTGGGACATGCCGTAGAGAATGTAGATAAATAAGCGCCTAAATTAGCTTCAGAATGAACTCTGAATGCCACAATTTTTCCATTATTATCAAACCCCATTTCTGCAGTTGTAACATAGTCTCTACCATGAGCATCAGTAAGGAATGCTTCACTACGATCTGATGTCCATTTAATAGGTCTGCCAATTTGCTTAGATGCCCATGTGACCAAGGCTTCCTCAGAGTAGTGATAGATTTTACTACCGAATCCTCCACCTACGTCATGGCTTATCACACGAACTTTATGCTCTGGCAAACCAAGAACAAAAGCGCACATCAACAATCTGATCAGGTGCGGATTTTGTGTACTCGTATAAAGTGTATATTTATCAACGGTAACATCATAATCTGCTATATAGCTTCTGGGCTCTATTGCGTTAGGAGCTAAACGCTGATTCTTGAAATTCAACTTGGTTACATGACTTGCACCGTCTATTGCTGCATCAACTTCTTCCTTAGGATTTCCAAGTGCAAAGTCAAACACCACATTATTTGGAATGTCATCATGAACTTGAGGAGCTCCTGGCTGAACAGCTGCATTTGGATTGGTAACTGCTGGTAATTCCTCATAATCTACCTCTACCAATTCAGCTGCATCTCTAGCAGCTTGAAGTGTTTCTGCAATAACTGCAACTACATTTTCTCCAACATGTTTTGCTTTTCCTACTGCCAATAATGGATGAGGCGGTTCTTTCATTGTATCACCATTCTTGAAATTGACCTGCCATCCGCAGGGTACACCAAAATTGCCACAATCTTCACCAGTATATACTGCCACAACTCCAGGATGGGACAAAGCTGCCTTTGTATCAATACTGTTGATTTTTGCATGGGCATATGGACTTCTGACGAAAGCCAAATGCGTCATTTTTGGTAATACGATATCGTCTGTATATTTTCCTTTTCCCGTGATAAACCTATCGTCTTCACGTCTTTTTATGGATTGTCCTATATAATTACTCATAGTGATGTCGATTAGTTTGATTCAGCGGCATGCTGAATAGATTTAACAATATTATGATAGCCTGTACATCTACAGAAGTTACCTTCTAGTCCATGCCTAATTTCTTCCTCTGTAGGATTTGGGTTCTCGCTTAAAAGGTTTTCGGCAGTCATGATCATGCCTGGTGTGCAAAAACCACATTGAAGACCATGGTTTTCCTTGAATGAAGCTTGTAGTGGGTGCATCTCACCATTTTGAGAAAGGCCTTCAATAGTAGTGATATCACAACCATCTGCTTGTACAGCCAATATTGTACATGATTTAACCGCTTTACCATCCATTTTGATTGTGCAGGCACCACAGCTACTTGTATCGCAACCAACATGAGTGCCCGTAAGGAGCAATACCTCTCTGAGATAGGCAGCCAAAGACATCATTGGCTCTACATCACTGGTATGATCCTTACCATTGACTTTAAGATTAATTTTCATTAGATTTTAGTTTTATGATTATAGTAATTCGTGTTTTCTATATTAAAAAGTTTACCAAATTGAAAGATGGTTCACATTCTCTTACTCTAATTTTAAATGATAGTCTATCTTATTGTATTGTTAATTTCATTGTTTAATGTTTTGAAAAATTGTTTCGATAATGAACTGACAACTCCACCAATTATCCTTTGTCCCATCATGGCTAATTTTCCTGTAAGCTTTGCCTCGCCTTTGTATTCAATTTCAGTAGTATTCTCAAGTTTGTTTAACTGCATTTTAATTTCTGCAGACACATTTCCTATTTTACTTTTTTGATTGATAACGATTGTAGCATGCGTTTCATCCTTTATATCCTTTAGTTCTAATTCTCCTTCAAAACTACCGCTTACTGGACCTATTTTTATTTTTGAAATGGCTAGGTATTTGTCTTTATCGAGAGGTTGAAGATCAGAAATACCAGGAGTAATCCGTTTAAGTACTTCAGGATCCATCAGGTGATTCCAAACATTCTGAGCTGAAGCATCAATGGGGTACTTTCCTTTAATAATCATATTATTACAATTGGTAAAATCTAGTAGTTTAAATACTCTGCTGAACAGGTTTTGAACATAATCTTTTTTTTTGATATTAAAAAATATTCATAATGTTTATCATACTAAAAGTTAAAATAACTATTGTTATTAATTAAAATATCAGAAGAATATTTTGTGAAAATAAATAATTGAAGAACAAAAAATAGATATACCTATTAAGTATTCAAAAGATGCTTTCTCCTACCTGTTTTTAGATGTTTCATTGCACGTTTGAGACTTTCCAGATTATGAGCTGATTCAAAAACATCTATATATGGCATTGCTGATTGCAACCCGATTACGTCAGGAGAAAAATTGGGATTACCAGCTAAAGGATTTAACCAAATTACTTTTTTTGAACGTTTATAAATATCACGCATTGACTGCTTAAGCTCGGAAGAACCACCTGTATCCCATCCATCACTTAGAATAATAACAACCGTTTTTTTTGTTAGCAGTTTATGACCATATGAATTCACGAAATCTTGCATGCAGTTTCCAATTGTAGTTCCTCCCGACCAGTGTGGTACTCTTTCTGAAATGATTTCAAAAGCTTTGTTAAATTCATGATTGTCAAGTAATTCGGTAACTCGATGAACTGTTGTACTAAACACAAAAGTTTCTATTCGGTCATAGGAATTCTGAAATGCATAAATCAGATTGATAAAAAAACGACTATAGATATCCATTGATTTACTAACATCAGACAACAATACCAGCTTCAGTTTTTTATCTTTGGGTTCACTAAAATGCAGTTTCAAAATATCACCACCTAATCGCATATTTCTTGAAAAAGTTCTTTTTAAATCAAGATACCGATTTCTTTTTGATCTTTGCTTTAAACGACTTTTTTGATGAGCTAATTGTTTTGCCATTTTTCGCAGAAGTGCCATAATTAGCCTCATTTCATCTGTCGACATGTCTCCAAAGTTTTTATTTGTCAGCACTTCCAAGTTGCTATAAGCGGCAATATTTTTTTCTTCCTCGGGTTCGTTATTGAAGAGCCAACTTTTTAGTGTTTCTAATGATGGCTTTTGAACTGTTGGAACTTTGTCTTCATTGGGCTCAACTAATTCTTTGGTCTTGGAATCAACTGCTTTCTTTAGTTGCTCCCAAAATTCTTCGTACAAATCATCGAATTGCTCAAACTGCCATTTAGATTTGGCAAAGATGGATTTTAATGCAGTATGAAATGTATCTTTGTTTCCAATTGGAAGGAGGGTAAGAGCTATCAAAGCATCAGACTCTTCCTTAGTGCCAAGAACAAAACCTTTAGTTCTCAGGAATTTGCATAGCTGAACTAAGTTTCCTGATATTGTTGTTTGTCTTTGAACCAACATTGAATTAGCTCAAACGAGATACTACTCCAGTTTTTTCCAGAAGTTCTGAAAATGAATCTTGAGTGTGTCTAATATCCTGCCAATCCTTGAGGACTACACCAAGGGTGTCTTCAATAATTTGTTTATCAAGATGAGTGAAATGCATGGCAGTCAGGGCTTGCGCCCAATCCAATGTTTCAGCAATCCCTGGGGTTTTTTCCAATTTTAGCTTTCGAAGCTCTTCCATGAATGCACAAATTTGTTCTCCCAACTTTTGATCAAGACCAGGGATCTTGGTCTTTAAAATTGTCATTTCTTTTTCGAAATCAGGGTACTCAATCCAAAGATACAAGCACCTTCTTCGAATGGCCTCAGACAGTTCTCTTGTTCTGTTTCCCGTTAAAATAACGTGGGGTTTGCTCCTTGCTTTTATCGTACCAATTTCTGGAATACTTATCTGCCAATCAGATAGAACTTCCAGCAAAAAGCTTTCAAATTCTTCATCAGCTCGGTCAATTTCATCTATTAAAAGTACAGGTGGTTTTTCCCGACTAATTGCTTCTAATATCGGACGCTTAAGAAGAAATTTGTCTGAAAATATATCTTCTTCAAGCTTCTCTTTTGATACATTACCATTATCGTACATCTTCATATAAATTAGTTGATGCTGATAATTCCACTCATATAATGCGTGTGTTGCATCCAAACCTTCGTAACACTGAAGACGGATCAAGTCTGTGTCAAGTGCTTGAGCTAAAACTTTTGCTATCTCTGTTTTCCCAACCCCTGCAGGTCCTTCTATTAAGAGGGGTTTTTCAAGTTGCATTGATAGAAATACTGACATTTCTACTGATTTATCAGCGATATAAGCCTGATCTCTAAGTATTTTTCCGATTTTATTTAGATCAATTGACACGGTTCAAGGGGGTTCTTAATATTCAATTTTATTTAACCTTACTTTGCTAAGTTAATAACTTAGTATCGGTTTTGAGTCTATACAAATCGAAAAACATTGACAAGTAATTCAAACACAACAAAGTAGGATTAAATATAATAAATAATAATCCGTAGGATGAAATTAATAACCAACTAATACAAAAGCTCCCCAGAAGTAAGGAGAACTATATTTTTCCCTAAGTTTAATTTGAGCATCTAGAAATGCTCTTTTTTTATCATGAGTACTAAGGTAACCTTGGTAAAAGTACTGCATAAAAAGATTTGTGGACTCATCACTTACTTTCCATAAACTCATTAATACTGAATTTGCTCCTGCAGTTTGTATTGATCTTTGTAAACCATAAACACCCTCACCAGATGAAATTACACCAAGACCTGTTTCACAAGCGGATAAAATCACCATATCAGTGTTGTTTAAATCAAGGTTCATTACTTCGTTGGCTGTTAATATTCCATCTTGGAAATCTCTTCCATTACTTAGTTCATTTAGCTCATACAGTACAGTTTCATTATTGTACCCATACGAGGCACTGGTAAAAAGAAGCCCACTCAAATCAAGCATATCTTCTCCAGAATCTAAAAAACCTTCTTTACTTTTATTCTTTTTTGGCGGTGTAAAAAAACCATGAGTTGCAATATGGATGATGTTAGGAGAAAAGGACATGTCATTAATGTTTTTTACTATTCCTTCAGTGGCCTCAATATCTAAATAAATAGTGGTTTCATGATTTTGATCCTGAATTAAGGAATCTATTGCCATTACTTCAGCACGTGTGCCTGGTAATAATCCAACTCCATTTGGACCTATAAGTGCGTTACTAGAACGTGAACCCATAGATGATAGCGCATTTGTATATATGCCACTATTGGTAAATGCATCATTTCCTTTTTCATTAATTGATTTGTGATTATAATTTGGATACCCTAGTAGAAAATAATTTTCGTCTCTTGATATTGATGATTTTTTCTTTTTAGCACCTTCAATATCCTTTAAATTACCAAGTAAAATAACATCTATTTCATCAACTAAATATACTTTATCCTCAGTATTATAAAGCGTATTTAAACTAACCTGATTGTAAATCCCATCTAATGATATATATGCTGTTTTGATGTTTTTTATTTTTTGAATTTTTGAAAATGCTCCCCAGAAATCCTGATATGATTTTGCATTATCTAATTTATATTGAATAGTGCTTCTGTAATATTTAATTCCACCTGATTCAAGGTATTTTCCATCCCCTAATACAATTGGTGTAGGGTATTTTTTAGTATTATTAGTAATTAACAGCCCTAAATAGGTGGAAGAATCTTCAAATAGCCCACCATTAGAAGGGTTAAAAAAGGGTATTCTAATAATTTCAAATGCGCACTCACCTTTCTTGAGAAAATATTTAATGTCCAGCCAAGTTTTTCTTAAATCGGTAAGGTCTGATGAACTTTCACCTAATTGAATACGTAAAGACAATTCTTTTTCCAAATAGTTAGCTGCTTTTTCAAGACTATCAGCATTCACACCATACATATTTAATATTTCTTCCGAATCAATTTTTCTAGTTTTTTGTAAACGTTCTCGTGTAAGTAGCCATTGGTTATAAGTATCTTTTAAATCATTATCTTTTGATACTTTTTCACGCATTTGCTTTGTGGAATTAAAAAGTAAACCTTTTGAAATCAGTTGATTATCAAATATTTCAGCATATAGACTCTTGTTTTTTTCTCCATTTTGTAAAACAAATGAATTGAACTTGTCGAAATACTCTTTTATACCTTGGTAAAATAATTTTTTTTCTTCCTCACTTAAAAAAGCAAATTGGGTTTGGTATTGCCTTTTATATAAGTACAAACTTTTTAAGAAATATGTTTTGGCTTTATGAATGTCACCATTGGCCCAATAAATTAAGCTCAAACTAGTTAGGCTTTGTAAATGTTCTGGGTGTTCATAATCCATTATGTTAGATCGAATATCAAGTGCCAATTTCTGCTGTTCTATAGCAAGGGCGTAATTTCCTTCTGCATAACTCGAATTAGAAAGTAATTCATAAAATCGAGCTAATAGATAATGTTCAGTACCAATTTGAATTTTGAAATCAGAAATAGTTGTATTTAGAAGTTTGTTTGCTTCACTAAATTTTTCTTTATATATAAGAAAGTTGGCTTGTAATTCATTTAATTTAAGTGAGTAAACTGAAGTCTTCAATAAATTGGTTTCAATACTTTTAATTGCAGCATACGTAGTTTTAAAATCGTCCCATTTTCCCACATTTTTATAGAGATCCAAATAAACTAATTGTATTTTTTGGAATTCAAAATGAGAAGGAGGGTAGCTGTCACTGATGGATTTTGCAACTTCTTTGAGCAACTCATCTGCCTTGCGGAAATTTTGTAATCGAATTTGAAGTTTGGCAAACTCAATATTTAACTTGTTAGCAACTTTGAGTTTGTCAGTTTTAACATCGCCTAAAATTTTTCTAGCTTGCCTAAAATAATTTTCTGCTTGGGTATATTTTCCATTTTCGGTAAAAATAGAGGCCATGTCAGTAATTATATTGGCATTTTCTAACGAGAATAAATCTACCTCATTTGAAATATTGTATGCTTCAATGAGTATCCCTTCTGCAGTGGCAAGATCACCAATTATGCCAATATATTTTCCATGATTTGATAACGCCAAGGCATGTTCTAAACTTCGTTTGCCGAATATGCTTTTTGAAACATCTACGTTATTACTAAATATTTTTCCAGCAAGAGTATAATTTCCTACTTCAAAAGCTTGCTTTGATAATTGAACGGATTGATTATAAAAGTCTAAAGATTTAGCACCTTTTTTATTTTCTACTAGTATTAATAATTTTTTATCTACTTCGAAAGCATTCAAATAGGCGTTTTCTGTGATAAATTTCGCTCTGTATTCAATGAGTTTTTTATGTTCAAGATCATAACTCTCGGTATTAGTTATATCTATTAGATATTGATCTAATAATGGAGATTCATTAAATCTGATATTGTTTTTTATATATTGAGCATTACCAAATGTAACAGATAATATTACTAGAGATATTACGAATATGTTTTTCACTTTCTTGTGAATTTATAAGTTAATGTTACACTTTTATCCTTCCCATTATCATGCTGAATAGCCTCGTTTTCACCTCGGATATACCCATCATCATAACCAACCCAAAAGCCACTATTAAATACTACGTCTGCAAGATTTGGGTCATAGATATTAAAAAATGTATCAGTATAATAAAAACCGTAAAACAAAACGAAAATATAATCGTATGAATCCCAATAGGTGTCGAAGTATCCATCATAAAAACCAATGGTTTCTCCAATATCATACCCATCATCGTATGCAAATCCATCATCCACATAAATATCATTATAATAAGTAGCATCCCAAGTAGCTTGGTATTCAGCAGGGTATACGAAATTTTCTATATTGATGTCAGAATATTCGTGATTAACTACCATGGTCAAGGTTAAGTTGTTTTCATCAATATCATCTACAAACATATAAGAATCCAATCCAGAATAGTATCTATCAAAGTGTAGAATTTGATCACCTTCAACATTAATATGTGATTCCCAAGTACCAAATATTTTCCAAGAAGCAGTGTCTAAAGTTTCATTTACTAATTCACCAGCAAAAGCAAATGCCAATTGTTCATTAAAAGATGGATCAGCATCAGAACCAACGATGTATAACCCTTCAGGTAGAAATTCAATTTCTTCACCATATACAGGTATGTTTTCCTCATGAATTATTTCTGTTTCATTTTGGTATGTGAAGGAATATAGTTCTTCTAACACCCAAACTCCTGAAATGTCTTGTTTGATACTAGGAGGTTCATCAGTTTCACAAGAAGATAAGATGATACTTAAAGAAGCTATTATACTGATTGTTACAATAAAACTTTTCATAATTAAAATTTAAATTGAATGCCGCTTAAAAATCTAATTGGGTCTTGAGGAGTAATCGGAAGACCCTCTTCATTTCCTGCATATACATTGTAGTACCTGTTATCCAATACGTTATTTATTTTCAAATAAAAGGTCATGCTATTTTCTCCTCTGCTAAAGAATTTATATCTAAAGTTTAAGTTAAGTAGGTCATACCCAAAGTAGTTGTCATAATTAAACCCTGTAACATCTTTGATATTTGATCTTGAATGGTCTTTGTTAATGTATTGTAAAGAGAGGCTCAATCTGCTAATAATAATATCTACCCCACCTTTTAAAGTAAGGTAAGATTGGTAAAACAAATAATCATATTCATTTGGTACATCATTCTCTGAACCAAAGTTGGAATATCCTCCATCTATTAAGGCGAAGCCAATGTAAGGGTTGAATCTAAATTTATTACGTGTATAGAGATAATTGAGTTTAGTTGTTACCCCATAAAATTCTGAAGTACCTTCATTTACTGAACTTTCTTGTTTTGTACCATATATGTCTTCCATTCCTAAAGGAGGATCAAAAGCATTGCCATATGGGTTAATGAGGTTAGTTACTTGTGTATAGAACGCATTTGTAGAAAAACTAAAATTAGAAGTAATGAAGTAGTTGATAGAAACTTCACTAGTTGTAAGTTGTTCTGGCTCAAGGTCTGGGTTTGGAAATCGGAAATAATCAGCTCCAAATTCGCCAGTTTGATTATCATATAAATAAAATGCACCAGCTTGTGAAAAAGATTTTGCAGGGCTTGGAGCTAGAAAGGATGTACCCATTAATGCTTTTATGTGGAGTTGTCTGGCTGGTTTTATTACTACACCTATTCTAGGATTAATAGTTGATCCATATCTTGTATTATAGTCATAACGTGCACCAAGTGTAAAATCCCATGCCTTACTTGCAGCCCAATTGGCTTGTAAATAAAAGCCATAATTCTGATAATTTATTTGATACAATTGTTGGCGAACAGCCAATGAATCATTGAACCCTACACCTTCTTCATAGTTTGGATATCCTCCTGCCCCCATGTAGTATATAGGCTGTGTTGATAGTGGTTGGTTTTGATCAATTGGAGTAGGCGATGGAGCTGTCCGTGGTAAACTTGATATATTTTCGAAAGAAATACCTGTTGTTATTGACCATTTTTTAGAAGCTTCTACTTGAAATTGTTCTTGAATTTTTGTACTTTGAGAATATGTATATACATATCCTCGTTGCCACCTTGAGGCTGCACTGGCAAAGTGACTTAGGGGGTCTATTTCAAAATTGCTATAATTAATATTTGAACTCAAGTTCCATTTTTTGTTGGGTGACGTATACCGGTGTTGAATATAAAATACATTCAAATCTGTTTTCATATACGCTTCTTTATCATAAGCTGTGAATTTTGGGTTTACACCATAGGAACTACTGTGTTTTTCGGAATTTTGAATAAACCCAACAGAAAAATCTTTGTAACCCAATTCTAAATTTACTGCATATGCAGTAGTTGGCATTTCAAACTCTTGAGATATTGATGCTCCTTCAAAACGAGACCCACCATTTTCTTCGAAGAATTTAACATTATATACCGATGGATAATAAGGAGATTCTACCACATTGCCATAATCTTTAAACTGGTTGTTGTACCATGCAAAATTATTGGGGTATAAGTTCTGATAATCGGGTTCTGCCGTTTGGTAGTAGTTTCCAGATAGAGTAATTTTTAGTTGCTCGGCACGAGTAGCTGCTAAAAAAGATGTGTTGGTCGTATTGTAATTTCCTCCTCCTGCTTTAATGTATCCACCTTCAAACGATTCGTCTTCTTGGTTTTTGGTTATAATATTGATAATACCTGAAAAGGCATCAACCCCATATAACGCAGAGGCAGGGCCTAAAATAACTTCTACACGTTTCACATTAATTAAACTGTAATTTTGACCAAGCGTGTAAAAATCTCCAGTAGCTGGGGTAATTCTAATCCCATTTTGAAGAATTAAGAATTTTTCACTCCCTGGAATCCCTCGAAAGGTGACCATATGTCTATACTCTGGATTTGAGTTTGTTTGTATCTCAACTTCAGGTATAGTATTAATAAGTTCAAGTAAATTATTAAAACCTCTCACCTCTATTTGTTCTTCTGTGAAAACATAAGCATTAGCTGGAGCTTCTAATACACTTTGTTTCTTTTGAGATGCCGATACCATACCTACATTCATAATTTCCTCAAGCGAAACATCAAAAAGCTTGTATATTTCTTCATCATCCACCGCATTGTTTTTTTGTGACCAAGATTTTAAAGGAAGTAAAAAAATCAAAAATAGTATTGAACTCAGTTTATATGTTTTCATAATATTATTTAAACTTAAAATAGTTAGCAGGATGTACTTTAACTATGCTCCATAAATATCTAATATTAATATTTAATTATAGTAATTTTATAACATCTTAATTAGGGTTTCCTTAAAAATAAGTCTCCATATCCATTCATTATTTGATAAATAATCTAAAGAAGAGTATGTTTATTATTTTCTAACATTCTTATGTTAACATTTCGAATGTTAAGTCTTTAGCTATTTTTAACACAAAATTAATATTGAATAGTGACGAAAAAAATACCTCAAATTAGGTAATTTATGTTTGTTGAGTTTCATCTTTTGTCATAAGGATAGATTCAAAAAAACTTTTTAAGTTACCAGTTTTTAAGAGGATAAAAACACATATTAAAAGTACTGTGTAAAACGCAGAGACTAATACAAAACCTAGATAGCTGCTTTCTAATATTTCATTTAGATGTAGAGCAACAGCTATACTGAGAAATAATGTTACTAACCCTAAAAAAATCAGAATAACCAAATAAGCTACCATTTGAGCCAGTATTTTTGATAGGTGTTCAGCCATATCTAGCTTAAACAATTCTAGTTTTACCTTTATGTAACCTGATAGTGCTTCCTTAAGCTTATTTATGTTAAACAAAACGCTTCATTTCAAAATGTTAAATTATTATACAGAGGATTTTTTTAGAGATTTACAGTGCAATGAGATTAAATTAAAAAATGAGAATTGGAAATATTTAACATCTTAGTTCTTGCTGATATTTGTAATACTTAGGTATTAATAATAATATTAAGATTTGAAAGTATTGAAAATTTAATAAACTATCACATTATGTCATCAGAGAATGTTAATAATACTGACACAAATCTTTCTAAGGCCGCTTACCTTCTTATCATATTTGTTGCGACAACGGTAATATTGGTGTACTCCGAAGAATACATGATTCCATTTATTATAGCTCTATTTTTATGGTTTATCATTCATGAGTTGAGAGAAAATTTGCAAATGATACCTTTTATTAGAGACCGATTTCCCATTTGGTTTCAAAGCCTTATAGCTTTTGCTATTATTAATGTGGTCATCTTTTTAATTGCTGATATGATCTATGTCAATTTGAGTTATCTTAGTGAATCATTGGAGCTTTATGAGAGTAATATTTTACTAGCCATGAGTAAGTTAGATGTGCTAGTTGGTATGAACCTTTCTTCTCAAGCCTCTTCTTATTTCTCAGGCATAGATTATAACAAGTTAATAGGTTCTTTTATTGATACTGCTACAGTGTTATTTGGAGACGGATTTCTTATATTGATTTATGTAATTTTTCTTTTGGTAGAAGAGAATATTTTCCCATTAAAGTTAAAAGCTTTTTATCCTGATAGAAAGAAACAAGTTGAGGTTTCCAAGTTGTTTCGTAAAATGGATAAGAACATTGGTCAATATTTAAGATTGAAAACTTTAGTGAGTTTCATTACAGGGTTGTTAAGTTATATAGTTCTTTTAGCATTTGGAATTGATGCTCCATTATTTTGGGCATTGATTATTTTTGTACTCAATTTTATACCTACAGTAGGATCTTTGATAGCAACATTTTTTCCTGCAATTTTTGCTGTGCTTCAATTTGGAGAATTAGCACCATTTATATATGTTATGTTGAGTGTAGGAATCATACAGGTTGTGGTTGGGAATATTATTGAACCAAAATTGATGGGGAATTCCCTCAATTTGAGTTCCCTAGTAGTTATACTCTCTTTAACAATTTGGGGAGGTATTTGGGGTGTCATGGGTATGATGCTCAGTGTACCTATCACTGTAATGATTATAGTTATTTTTGAAGAAATTCCTTCTCTTAAATTTATTGCTATCGCTTTAAGTGAAAAGGGTGAAATAAAGGACAAAAAAAATGGAGCTATTTCGAATACTAAAGTGTAAGAAGCAAAAAGAAGTCTGTATTTATAATTGGAGGTTTTTATGAAGGTCTTTGTTCTTCGACATGGTCAGTGTCAAACATGAGAAATAACGACTTCGTAGTTTGTTGTACTATTTTTCAATAATAACAATTAAGGCTTCATGTAAGTAATAAACCATATATTTTTCGATTGAACACTTAAAATGCTACATTGTAGTATCATTATTTGTTTCTACAATGAATAAAATTAGTATTAAGGTAAAACATTATTTTAATGGTGGCTTTGTCTACCTCGGTTTATTGTTTGGCATTATAGGTGTTATTTTTTTGGTTTTCGAACCTATCTTTTTTGTAATACTTATTTTTCTTTCTGTTATAATATACTCCACTGCTTATAAATTGGATATTTATAAAGATGAATGTATTTATCATGATTACTTATGGTTTCTTGGAATGAAGAGAGGGAAGAAATATGATTTCAATACAATTGATAAGTTAATTATAGACAGAGAAACTAATAAACAACGTCTCAACTCAAGGGGATCAAGTACGGTTATTGAATTTGATTTGTATAAAGGATTTGTAGTATTTGATGAAGATATAAAAGTCCAAATAGGAGAGTCAAAAAGAAAAAGAAAAATAGAAAAACGTATATCAAAGCTTAAAAAAGAGCTAGATATACCAGTTATGGATATTACAGATAGATAGCTTATATGAGACGAAAGGAAATAGGTAGCACTATTTTTTGTTTAACAGCTTTCCCATTTTGCTTTCCTGGATTCCATTTTGGAGCATCTGATAATATTTTTAGTGCAATAGCATCACATTCAGGATGTATACCTTTTAGTACTTTAGTATTTGAAATAGTTCCATTTTTTTCAATGATAAATTCTACATATACACGCCCTTCAATATTCTTCTCTCTAGCAGTTTTAGGATATGAGATGTTTCTTGATATGTATTCATAAAAGGTAGTCATTCCCCCATCAGGAAAGGCTGGTTGTTCAACAATTGTAAACACTTCATCACTGGTAGAAATATTTGTGTTAGCAGTATTGTTAGGCAAAGAGTTTTCGGTTTTCCAATTATTTGTTTTTTCTACAGAAAATGACATCGTAAATAACATAAAAGAAAAAACCATTGCTATAATTATGTATCGATAAAACGGAGTAGGTTTGCTATGAGTGTTTAGCATATTAATACGTTTAATAATATCAATAGATTTAAAGGAATGAGCAATTGAGATTCCTTGTGGCAATAAGGCTTGTTTAGCTAAAAGTTTAGTATAGCTATTTAACTCATCAAAGGCATTGTAATCAGCAATATATTCATGTATGTCAGTTAAACTCTTTTTAAAGAACCAAATGATGGGATTAAACCAAAATATAGTTTGAAAAATGACTGTCAATATAACATCTATAGTATGATTCTCCTTTATATGTATTTGTTCATGTTTTATAATTTGAGTTTTGTCGCTTGAAGATAATTGCTGAGTATTATCCCATAAAATGTATTTATAAAAAGAAGAAGTAGGTATTTTCCCGTTAGTATCAATGATATAATAACCATTGTTTTTAGTACTGTGCTTTTTGTTTTTATAGATGAATTTCAGAATACTTGATAATTGGTAAGCAAATCGGACAATAATGTAAATTGCCCCCAATCCATAAATAATGTAAAATAAGTTAAGCCAATTTGTAGCTGATTTAGGTATCTCCTGTTCAAAAACAATTACTTCTGGCATTATGAAAATGGAAGAATTTATAGGTACACTACTATTTATTGAAAGTGAAAACATTTTTATTAATGGTAAAACCATTGAAAGAAGCAGTGTGACTAATAAATAAAATCTATTGAACTGAAAACAATGTTGATTTTTTAATATTATTAAATAGAACGAATAGAAAAATATTAGGCAAATGCTCGATTTTAGAAGATAGTTAAAAAATTCAATAGCTTGCATAGCTTATTTTTTAATGTCTTTTTCGATGTATTTCATTAGCTCCTCAATTTGGTTCACATCCATGTCATTTTGTTTGGCAAAGAATGATACTAATTTTTGAAAAGATCCACCAAAATAGCTGCCTACAAAGTTGTTTAAATAAAATTTACTGTATTCACTCTTGCTAATAACAGGAAAATACTCATGTGTTTTACCATAGGCTTTATAATCTACAAAACCTTTTTTTTCTAAAATTCGAACAATAGTTGATACAGTATTATAAGCTGGTTTAGGATCAGCAAACTCTGCTAGAATATCTTTTACAAATGCTTTATTCAGCTTCCATAGTATTTGCATTACTTGATCTTCAGCTTTTGTTAGCTCTTTTAGCTCTTTATTATTCATATTACTTGACACTATATACTTGCACAAGTATATAACAATAGCACGATTTTATCAACTATATTCATAGTTGTATTTGTCTATTTGTTTTTACCAAGATTAAATTCAATGGGTAGCACTATTTTTTGGCTAACCAATATACCATTATGTTTAGCTGGATTCCAATCTCCAGCATTTTGCATAGCCTCTATGGCAACATTGTCACATCCTGAGCCTATCCCTTTAAGTACTTTTAATTGTGTTACTTTACCTTTTTTGTCAATAATAAACTCTACAAACACTTTTCCTTCAATACCTTTCTCCTCAGCTTCTTTTGGATAGTTTATTAAAGACCCAATATGGATATAGAATTCAGACATTGACATATTAGGAGATGCAGGGTCAGAAACTATGGTAAATATTTCCTCTTCTTTAATATTTTCTCCTAATTCGAAATTTATTGGTAGCACTATTTTTTGACTAACTATTTTGCCGTTATGTTTAGCTGGATTCCAATCCTCGACATTTTGCATAGCTTCTAAAGCGGCATTGTCACATCCTGAGCCTATTCCTTTAAGTACCTTTAATTGTGTTACTTCACCTTTTTTATTAATAATAAACTCTACAAACACTTTCCCTTCAATGCCTTTCTTTTTAGCTTCTTTGGGATATTTTATAATAGACCCAATATGGTTATAGAAATCTGTCATTGACATATTAGGAGATGCAGGGTCAGATACTATGG
>Ga0224506_10000997_pt1 | contig 20942 bp, 10 predicted proteins | sample SF_Jan12_sed_USG_2_FD_169108 | JGI IMG/M metagenome (GOLD analysis project Ga0224506, IMG submission 169108) | Sediment microbial communities from San Francisco Bay, California, United States - SF_Jan12_sed_USGS_8_1 | ecosystem: Environmental > Aquatic > Marine > Sediment | place: USA... | reverse complement strand
AGCACCTTGGTTAGATGTAATAGTGAAACTAGAAAAATTATTAACTCCAACAGTGGCAACAGTTTGAGTAGACACACAACCATTTTCCGTAACCGTTAAAGTGATGGTTTTTACCCCTCCTGCCGACCAATTAAGGGTATAATTTTGTGTACCTCCAGTTTGTGAAGCTACTGCCCCATCAAAATTCCAATTAAAAGTAGCCGTTAAGGGGTCTGCTGTACCTGTGTAGGTAACTGCTAAATCATCTTGGATACATACACCTGTAGGCAAGGAAAAAGTCGATGTTGGGGTTGGGTTAATAGTAATGGTATTGGATGTTGTAGTAGAACAACCATTTTCCGTAACCGTTAATGAGACTGTTTTTGTAGTAACAATAAGGTCATTCCACACTACATTATAATTTTGCCCACCAATATTAGTGGCTGTTCCTCCATCAAAATCCCATGTATATGTAGCAGCAGCAGTACCAGTTCCAGTGTAACTTATCGCAGCAGGAAGCAGAGTACAAACCGATGTAGGTAAAGAAAAAGTAGATGTAGGAATATCATAAATCTGAACACTGACGAGAGTATCTGAAGAACACCCATTTTCTGTAACACGCAATGCAACATTTTTAGTACCACTGGAATTCCAAGTAACATCATAAGTTTCACCAATGGTATTTACAGTACTTCCTCCTGCAAAATTCCAATCAAAAGTTGCCGTTGAAATGTCGGCTGATCCTGTATACGTAACCGTTAAATTATCTTGGACACAAGCTCCTATAGGTATGGTAAAAGTAGGTGTAGGAATAGGGTAAATTGTAATAGTATTGATTGTAGTGGATGAACATCCATTTTCAGTTACGGTTAGGGAAATCGTTTTTGTAGTCGTAATAAGGTCATTCCACGCTACATTATAATTTTGTCCACCAACATTAGTGGCTGTTCCTCCATCAAAATCCCATGTATATGTAGCAGCAGAAGTACCCGTTCCGGTATAACTTATTGCAGCAGGGAGCAGGGTACAGACAGATGTAGGTAAAGAAAAAGTAGACGTAGGAATATCATAGATCTGAACATTTAGAAAAGCATCTGTAAAACAACCATTTTCGGTTACACGTAACGTTACATTTTTAGTGCCAATGGAATTCCAAGTAACATCATAGGTTTCACCAATGGTATTTACAGCACTTCCACCTGCAAAGTTCCAATCAAAAGTAGCAGCTAGAATATCAGCATTACCAACATAACTAAGGGTTACAGGACTATTAACACAGGCTGGAGTACTTGCTGTAATTGCTACAATTGGAAATTGAACTACATTTACAGTAAGACTATCTCTTAACTTAAAACATTTTCTATCGCAGGGTGATTGAATAGTGGATTCCACCCAGTAGACTGTTGTATCTAACGGACTAACAATTATCGATGTTGTTGTCTCACCTGTACTCCAATTATAAGTACCATCGCCACCAGACGCAGTAAGGGTTATTGTTTCACCAAAACATATCGTACTGTCAGGAGTAGCAGTAATTAACATATCAGACTTGATTTGACTTTCTGAAAAAAGGTTATCAATTTGGGTGGCATCAAGGGCTTCACCGTAAAACCTTAAATAATCTATTTTACCAGAAGCATTCTCATCTTTATAAAAAGGATCTCCTCCTGAGTTATCTTCAAAAATTTTAAAATCATTTAATAATTCGGTACTATTATCCGTAGGTATTCTAATTTCTTCATTTCCATTCAGGTAGATAATTATCTCTGGAGGAACAACTGTTCCATCTCTTGAAATTGATATGTTCATCCATTCACCTTCATTTACTACAGTAGTACCTGAATCTAGTACTAATTGGCTATTATCTGATTGAAATACTAATCTACCTTCAGGGGAAAGGTAAAGACCTGCATCATTTTCAGATTTAAACCTTAAAATTCTTCTTCTTCCTGATGGACTTGATGATAGACTCGTAAATTGAAAATATAATTCAAGGGAATAGGTTTGAGTAGGTAAATTATTCTTAGACAAACTAAGACCATCACCTTGTCCAAAAACATAAACAGAATCTGTACCGTAACATATACCAGCACCTGACTCATAAGTGCCTAAATTATTGAGTTCTCCCAAATCAGCAATACCAACAGAAGGATCATCATTAACCAATGAACCATCAAAATTGTAACAAGCTACAGGAAAAGGCGTTACCTGTGATACTGCATCTAAAACAGGGAAAATAATTAAACTAATCAAGGAAAATACAACACATATTTTCTTTATCATAAAAAAATGGTTACAGTGTATAAATACAAAAATCGTAAATTATACCTTTAATAATAAACCAAATCTACTATAAAAGTTACAAGCATTAGTTTATTAATGTGAACACAAGTAAGTAATCATTAGAACTGTTCAGATTGTTGGGCTGATCAGCTATTATAAATGTAATAATATACTGTCAGTTAACCAAACTGTTATTTTAAGATCATAAACGGTTTTTGTTTCCTATTATTATCAATGTGGTTTATAAAATTTACTACTTATTTCTTAAACGCCTTCGTTACAACGATAACGAGGAAAAATAATATATGATAGGGATTATTTCAGTAGTAGATTTATTAATTATTACCTCACTTCAAATATTCGAGGTTTTGATTTATTACTTTCCAGTCCAGATTCAGATATAGCCACAATTTCAAAAGTATATATGCCAGGATCAAGAATTGATAGAACATGCTGTCTAATTCCTCCCTCTAATATTGATTCATTCATAATAATTTCTCCATTTTGATATAATCTGAACCCAGCAAGATCAGCTATATCAGTAGGATATTTCCAATTTAAAGTAATCGTATTATTATCTTGCTCTACTGGCCATATATTAATAAATGGTAAAGATTTTGAAGGTACGATAACACTAATTTTATCACTCAACGGACTTTCTTGATAATTGTCATTTACCGCACTAATTGCAAAAGAATACTTTGATGATAAATTTTTAAAAACAACATATTCAACATTTTCAGTAGTTATTTTACCTAAACTATTGTCTTTTACTACATGATCATCATTAGGGTGACTTGTGTACAAGTAATATTCTTTAACTTCATTAGCATTAATAAATGGCTTATCCCATTTCAATATGATTTTTACATTAGCACCTTCATTTACTATTTCTGCACTTATGTTTTGCGGTGCTGAAGGTTTCGTCTGTTTTTGATGAAAAAATATTTTACGATTACTCCACAATTTCTGATCATCTGACCTTACAGCAATTACCTTAAAATGGTAATAATTATCATCGGGAGTAGGTAATCCATCAAAACTGAATGACCTAACATTAGGTGATAGTAATTCGCTTATATCAACAAACATATTATCATCTTGCTTTTTTTGAACGTAAAACCCTTTGATATAAGATTCGTTATCGGAATCAAATTTCCAATTTAATTGTATCTTATTAGTTAAATATTGAGGATTTTGAAGTGTTGGAGTTACCATTTCTGGTATTTCCATGACTGGTTCAACTTTAATTTCATTGAAGTCACCACTTGTATTAAAAATAGTATTTGGAGCTGCTGCATAAGTATATTTCTTATCTAAATCCACATCAACATCTTTAAAATAAAGTGTGGATTTAGCCTCTCTTATAGAAATCCAAATGGGTTTATTATTTAGTTTTTTAAACTTATTATTCTCTTCTTTTCTAAATATATTGAAGCCATTTAGTATGCCATAATCCTTATAATTTTGAACATCCACTTCCCAAGTAAGTTCAATGATTTTTCTATTTTTATTAGTTCTAGAGCGACCATCCATAGGTATTTGTATTGATGGATTTGTTCCATAATCCCAATGAAATGTAGCCTCAGGATTATTCTCTTCTCCCATATCACTTAGAAGAAATAAACCATACTCATATTCTTCTGAAGAATGGGGTATTTGCTGATCCACATATCCAAAACCTGCAATCAATGCAAGGTCATAATCAGAATTTAAAATCAACGAAATTCCTTTAAGCGTATTATTATCACCTAGTAGTTCTATTAGATTGGTAGATTCAATTGCCTTTAATTGACCTGATTGAATATGTTTCGCTCTTTTATTTTTAAGAGCATTAATATCATTACTACTTAAACCTATATTTTCTAATGACTTATCTAAACTTGTAGAAGGCACTATTACTTTATCATTTAACAAAATCCATTCTCCATTCCTAGTTCTTCGTTTGATATTGACTCCTATTACGTTCTGAGGCCAAGTATTTTTTGGTATCCAAAAAAGTCGAACTTCATCTTTTCTTCCTTCTCCCAAAAACATAAAATCTTGTGCTGTTACATAATCTGATATTACGATGGCAAGCAGAAAGATTATAAACCTTACATGTCTCATTTAAAATGTTTTTATAATTGAAATCGTCTCTTCAAAATCTACTAAAGTACTTTGCACTACTATTTTTGCATCTCCAGCCAATAATCCTTGTTCATTCTGATAACTCACTTTAGCATTACAGTCTACAGAGGCTGAACCTTCTATCGACCCAAGTCTATTAGACACCAATAAAGTTCCATTTCCAAAAACATGTACTCCGAAATTTCCTGAAAAGCCAGCTTTATCTAAATTGGCACTAATCTGAGAATTAAATCCAAGTTCTAATTCTCCATTAACATCTGCTAGCGTCCAATCGTAGCTAAAAGATTTATGATAGTAATAACTTGCCTGACCGCTCAAATATCCAGAAATAGAATTATCTGAATTAGACAATGAGGTGTTTCCTACAAATGAAATCACCTTAAACATACTTGCTCTAACACCACCATCTACACTCCATTCTTCATTCGCCATAGCAAAATTTATACTAGCTGGAGAGTTGGTTTTAAATACCATTCCTGTACTTGCTGGTATGCTAATATCTGTACTTAGCGTTCCATCAACACTGTTATCAGGCATGTAATAGTTTACATTAAAATCTGATTCTATTACAGGGTTATTTCTAGGAGCCTTAATATTCCCGAATAGAGATAATTGTAGCTTATCGTTACCAAATTGAACTACAGTTGTTCCCTCAGCAGCAAACGTTTTTCCTACATCGGAAATCCCAAGTGTAAGTCCAAGAAGGTAATTCCCCTGCTTAGGATTACCAGTTATGTTACCACCTGTGAAATTCAAATAGTAATTATATCCCAATTGCCCTCCCACTTTTGTTAATTGAAGCCCTGTTGGGCCAAGTGGTATTCCATTCTTTCCTTCGGCAGTCATACGGAGATAGCCATAAGTATAAGTCTCTTCTGCACCAAAATCCAATTCTCCTCCTAAGCTAATTAGTTTTATATCTCCATTAAATTTTCCTTTAAAACCATTATCCTTGAAAGTTGCATCGAAATTCATGGTAATCATTGGCTTATTAAGATTACCTTTTATTCGACCTACACTAATATCTCCATCACTGTTAATGATAAAATTCTGCACAGCTAATTTACCAGCAGATTCAATTTCTACTTTTGCATTTATGCTCAGGTTACTATTAGCATATTTTGATTTTTCGAGTTCAAACTCAAATCCTTTATAGCCTACCACACCGTTTGCTTGCAACTCTTTTAATTCACCTTGCTCCAACTTAAAAGAAGAAATATTTATTGAAGCATCAAAATCATTATGTTTAGCTTTTAAAGAACCCTCTATTTTAGTTAACTCAAGATCCGATGTAAAATCAGCATTTAGATTTAAATCTTCTAAAGTCATCCCAAATGCAGATAAATTAGAATCATCCGAGAGTACTTCAGCATTAAAGTTACCAGTTTCAGAATATTTAAGGTCGATAAAAACATTTCCTTCAACCCCTTTAATATTTGAGATATTTACTTTCCCAGCTCCATTATTAACTTTAAAAGTGCTTATATCATTTAAATTCACAACTACATCAAGCTCTAATTTTTCAAGTGTAACTTCAAAGGCACCAGTAGAGTATGATACTTTTTCGTTTGCAATTATTTTTCCTGCTAAATTAAGTTCTGAATCTATTTTCATCCCTTTCAATGAAGCAAGTACTTTGTCGTTTTTTTCAACAAATAAGTTCATGTTTTTAATCCCTCCAAAATCAAAATCACCACTGAAATCATCTCCTTTTAAAAAGGAAAAAGAAAACTCACCTGAAATCCCTTTTTTTAGTCTTACTAATTCCCCTAACTGTTTATCCTGATCCAAAGAAGCTAATAAAGTCACTTTACTCCCTTCTCCTATTTGGATATTTCCAATGTCATCAGCCGTTCCTGTTAAATACTCTTGATCTGTTACTATGCTTAAATCAACATCTTTAACAGCAGCTTGTATAGAATATAATTCACCTATAGGGATGTTAGCCCCTTCTATGACTAAGGAAATATCTCGGTATTTTTCTCTTGACCCTCTTTTACTAAATTTGAGTAGAGCAGATCCAATATTTTTTTCAATTTCTTTTCCTCTAGCACTCTTCATTTTTAATTTAAAAGCTGCTTCAGCTTCGTATTCATCCCAAGTAGAATTTTTCGTTCGTTCTGCTTCGGCTGTAAGTGCAACAGCCAACGGGCCAAATTGATAAGCACCTGAAATATTAGCTTGATATTCTCCCAGAACAATATTTCCAGATCGATCAATAGTAAATTCACTAATTGATGCGGCTATTGCCATTCCTTCTGTCTCTACTTCAACACTTGCATCAATAACCAATTTATCTAATTCGGAATTATAGGATATTTTAGTGATTTCAATTTCTAATTGATCATAAACTATTCGACCATTGCCATTTATTTTAATGAGCTTCCCATTGATCACTTCAAAATCATTGATTCCAATTGCCACATCAAAATCATTATGTTTTACATCAAACCCACCACTAATTTCCGTAACATCAAATTTATCATTCAATAAAGCCCGAACATTGAGTTTAGATATGGTTAGCCCATAACCTGATAAGTTACTGGATTTAACCTCGGAAGTAATAATACCATTTACTATTTCTATACCTAACGTAAGGTTTCCATCAATACCATCAATTTCCGAAATAATAAGCTCTCCACCACCCGATTTTAGATTCGCACCATTCTCTAATGATAAATCAATTTCAGCAAACAATTCATTAACATCCACTTTTATGCCTGAAGAACTATATGAAATAACATCTGAAGCCACCTCTATGCGACCGTTCAACGTTCCTTCATTGTTAAGAAAGGCATCTGTTATAGATCCGAATACAACATCATTCTTAGTTATATCTATATTAATATCCTTAATTCCTCCAAAATCAAATATCCCTTCAAATGATGAATTATTACTAAATGAAAATGAAAAATCTCCACTTATACCTTCTCTAACTTTAATTATATCCGTTATTTGTTTTTCCTGTTTTAGTAATGCACTCAAATCAATATCTCCAGATAATTTTCCTTCATGATCTATTAGGAGATTGATTTTTTTAATTCTTGTTTCTAAAAACTTAATAGCACCTATATCAAGACCCTCTGAGTCTTGCCAATTGATCTCAACATCCTTATAATTATTGTTTTCACAGTGTTTTTTAAATGACATTAAAGCCCCATCAATGGTCACCTCTTTTGATATTTCATATTGCCCCATCAACGACATAATAAAAGATACTTCCACATTTTCAAAAGAACAATATCCTTCTGAATCTGTTTGTACTGATTGTGGTTCTGAAACAAATTTTATACTTAGAGGTCCGAAAACCATATCTGCATCTGCAATTGAGTTTGTTGCTGAATTACCTGACACATCAGTAGAAGAAGATTGACTGTTAGTAGAGCTTACCACTGCACCACCTGATATTGATGTAGAATTACCATTTGAATCTATTATTGTTACTTCTTCATTTGCATCAATGGTAATACTTTCTCCTTGAATGGTTGTCACAATCAAGTTCCCATCAGTATCAGTAAACATAGTATCAATTGGAGAATTTAAACTAATTGTATCTAGCGAAATTGAGCTACTAACTTCCTCAGAATTACCCTCTTCAACTACTTCATCCTCTCCCATCTCAGATTCTTCTTCATCAGTTGTGTTATCAGACATCATTCTACTGTTAGGATCCCAATACGTATATACATTACCATCAATTATTCTATAGTCAGTATTCACTTTAATATTTTCGAATACAGTACGTACCTTTACAAAATTCAGAAAAGGAAGTTGTGCTTTTCCTCCACCACTATATATTCCATTAGCTCCTGTAACACTATCGATCTTCACATCAAAATCACCCGCGTATATGTAATCACCAGGAGACAATTTTTCAATTAACTCTTTATTATTCAAATCAAAAGCAGGCACTTGGTTTCCACATGCAAATTCGTCTTGCTTTTTTTCTAATGTTTTAGCTTTAAACAACTCTGTGAATTCACTCATATAAGAAGTACACTCACTCATAATTTGGTATTCGTATTCTGTATCTGGTTTCAAAGAGTTAATAGTGAAATCTGTAAAATAGGTATCATTTTCAAACCACTCCGCATCTGGATCATTAGCTTCACGATAACTTACTATGTAAGCAGTATGCTGAAACTCTCCTGTCCATGATAATTTTATTCTGCTACTACTTGCACTCTCTAGTTTTATTTCTGTGGGAGGACTACACGTATCCCCAAACGTAAAGCTATGTACTTGGCTATAGCCATTATTTTTAAACAAATCGAGTTCATCAATCCCTACTATACTTTTTGCACGAACTTGAAAAGCATATGATCGACCTGGCACTAGAGCAGGTTCTGCAATTCCGTAGATTAAACTTGTACTTTGAGTAGTACTCTCAAAAAAGGTATTGGAAGTTCTCATGGCATCATTAGCCTCAACAATTGACGGGGTGCCTTCTTTCCATATTTCTACCATTTTAAACTCGTATTCAGTATTAAAAGCAGAATTAGGAGAGCCAGTATGCCTTGGTGTCCATTGAAAAACTATGTTTTGAGGGTATTGTGCTATTACCTTTTCATATTGCTTAGGTACATTAATGATAGGTGGGTCATTAAGAATTAGCCATGCAACTGCAGTACCTGAATTAGAAATTTTCACTCCCCGATTGTATTCCAATACTTCAATTGTAAATCTATATACTCCTTCGGGTAATGCCCCTGTTTGTAGAAATTGTCTCTTTGTAATTCCTATAAAATCGAGATTATCAGGATTAAAATAATCTACCAAATCAGTGCTTATCAATCTTTCAGGTAAACCACCTTGTATAAATAATGCTGGAGGTAAGTAAGAAGGCTTTGTTTGTAGTGTAATTCCTTGTCCCTCTATTTTCACTCTTAATTTCACTTTAAGCTCTACTCTATTAATGTCTCGTAACAAAATGGTTACTGCTAATCGATCTGTTCCTGGTGCTACATAATCAGCTAAATGAATAGAATATGGAGGTATTAATTGTGTAGATACTTGTACAGGAAAAGTTTGAGAATAAGAAAATTTAATTCCTACTAATAGTACAAATAGTATGGTGAGTGTTTTTTTCAATATTTTTTATTTCTCATTTTAAAAATTATAGTTATATCCAAGCGTAGTAGTAAATTCTGTAAAATCAGTAGTAGCCGATTCCACACTACTTGTATTCCTATTTACCATAATCATACTTAGGTTAATATTATGTTTTTTCTTAATCGAATATGTTCCTGTTAAACGAAAATTCATTACCTGATTTAGCCTCACATTATTGCTATAACTGTTATTCATTGACGATGAAAAAATAGCCTTTACTTTCTTCTGTAAAAATGATTTACTAACAGCTAAAGTTGGTCCTAGTGTTGCTGAATTAATATCTCCTGACTTATTTTTATTATAGTTAAAAGCTACAGTAATGTTTGTATTCTTAGGTACAAGATTCATGTTGTACGAAGCATTCGCACTGTAGAATTGTGACCCACTTGATTGCTCTATTCCCCCTTGTTCATCAGCTGCATCTTGAAATGACAAATTTAAGTTAAGGTTTTGTCGTCTTTCCTCATTCGTAGAAATAATATAGCCTGCATTCAAGTTTGCATTTTGAGATATTTGTGTGAAATTCAATGTATCTAAATTATCATAAGGAGTTAATTGGTTTATATCCACAAACTGTGACCTAATATTAGTGTAGCTTTGAAAATTGGAATATGATCCTGATAAATTTAATTTTTGATTTACAGCATAAGCAATATTTGTAGACCCTACCCACCTACTTAAAGTGCTTACTTTATTTTTTTCTAAATTATCTCGTTGCTTCCCCACATTTACACTTACATTTACTTTACCTGAAAAAAAGGCTATGGTTGCATTAGCCGTTATATTTTCCAAGTCATTATTAAAATAATAAGCTCCTAATGTTCTGTATTCTGGATCTATACGTTCATATCCTATTCCAAGTGAATAAATATCTTCCTTATAGGTTAAAGTAGATTTTATGGCGTTATAATAATTGGAAGTTGTTTTGGGTGTAAAAACATCTCCAGCATAGTTAAATAAATTTTCTTTAACAAGAGTAGTTTTTTGTGCTCTAACGTCTCTGGTAAGTCCACTAGAAGCAAACTCAATATTAAAGGCAACCTTACCAAACAAAGATTTACCACCTGAAACACTCATCACTAAGTTTTCTTCAGGTAACACACCCTCTTCTTCGGGAACATAACTTATTGAGTTTACATCATCCTTAGCTCCAAAGAGTATTACCGAAATATAATCACTTCCATCACCATAAGTAGCTTTAAATCCATACCCCATACGCTTAAAATAAGGTATTACTGTTTCTTCACTTAAACTATCCATTTCTACAGCTTTTTGTAATCTGCCGTACATGGCACTAAACTTAAACTTTCCCTCCGGAGTTAAATCCACACCTACTCCCTGAAATAAATGTCCACTAAGTGTATATGGAGAAAATGACATACTCACATAGCCCATATGCCCAGTCACCCATTTATAGGAGGGGTGAAGTCCGTATTGGTTAAAAGGTTGCTGAAATGTACTATTCTGATTGGAATAAGTAAATGATAATGGAACATTCCAACCATAAATGTTGAAGTTCATATTTCCAGAAAAGAAATAATTGTAGGGGTCTCTTCTTGCATCAATTCCACTTGCTGTATACAATACTTGACTAGTAGAAATACCTCCTGTAATTTTTATAGGGTTCTCACTACCAATTAGTTCTAAATTTTGAGCTTCTATATTTTTAATAGAAATCAAAGTAAACCCCAACAATAACAACAGTACATATACCTTCTGAATACTCAATAAATAATATTTTACAAATGCTTAATAGTACTAAAAGATTTAAATATATACTATTTTAATTATAAATCTGAAAAAATATCATAAATATATTACTACATTATTTTATAGAAAATTTAGAATTATGTCATTAATGATCGATGATGTTTGCATAATAAATCAATGCAAATAGTAAATCACATTTTATGTTTAAACAAAAAAGAGACTGCCCTTTTGAGACAGCCTCTTTTTTTCAATTTGCTAAATTATTCTTTCTATCTCAAGAATAACAATTCTCTGTACTTCACTAAAGGCCAGTCTTCATCATCTATTAGCAATTCCAATTTATCAGCTGCATATCTGATTTTCTCGAAATAAGTTTCCTTAATATTATCACAATAAGCAACAGCACGATCTTTAACATCTTCAATTTTATTAATTCGCTTTCGCTCCTCAATCATATTAGATACTTCTGAGTTAATCGTATTTATATATCCAGATATTTCTTTGATACTATTTACAACATCAGTGTTATCAATTCCCAGTCCTTTAAGACCGTTGGCATTATTAATCAATTTATTCTGATAGGCCACTGCAGTAGGAATAATATGATTCAATGCCAAATCACCCATAACACGTGCTTCAATCTGTATTTTCATCATGTAGTTTTCAAGCTTAATTTCCTGTCGAGCTTCGTTTTCTACTTCTGACATAACTCCAAATCGAGCAAATAATTCTTTAGATTCCTTAGACAAATAAGCAGAAATAGCATTAGGAGTACTCTTTACATTACTCAATCCTCTTTTTTCTGCTTCCTTAACCCATTCATCAGAGTAACCATCTCCTTCAAATCTGATAGCTTTTGACTCAGTAATATACCTTCTTAATACTTTAACAATCGCAATTCGTTTTTCCTCTCCTTTTTCGATCATTTTATCTACCTCATCTGCAAATTTCGTAAGTTGATCTGCAACAATAGTATTAAGTACAGTCATTGGAGAAGCACAATTATCACTTGATCCTACTGCTCTAAACTCAAATTTATTACCTGTAAAGGCAAAAGGTGAGGTTCTATTTCTATCAGTATTGTCGAGAATAATTTCAGGAATGTTATCAATCCCTAATTTCATGTACATGTTATCACCTTTCTCAACATTGATATTTCCTTTACTTTCTAACTCATCAAGGACATTGCTCAACTTCGAACCAATAAATACAGAAACAATTGCTGGAGGAGCCTCATTTGCTCCTAACCTATGATCATTACCAGATGTAGCAATACTAGCCCTCAACAAATCTGCATGTTCATGAACTGCCTTAATAGTACTGATAAAAAATGTTAGAAATTGTAGATTCTCTCTAGCACTACTACTTGGCTGAAATAAATTAACTCCAGAATTAGTAATTAATGACCAGTTATTATGCTTTCCACTTCCATTTAGTCCTGCAAAAGGTTTTTCATGAAATAGCACTTTCAAATCATGACGTTCAGACACACGACTCATTACATCCATCAATAACTGATTATGATCACTAGCAACATTAATTTCTTCAAACAAAGGAGCTACTTCGAACTGACTAGGAGCTACTTCATTATGTCTTGTACTTACGGGTATTCCTAACTTCAGACATTGAATCTCAAAATCTTTCATAAAGTCGTACACTCTAGAAGGGATACTGCCAAAATAATGATCATCTAATTGCTGACCCCTAGCTGGATTATGTCCAAACACAGTTCTACCTGCCATTACTAAATCTGGTCTTGCAGCATAAAGAGCTTTATCAACAACAAAATACTCTTGTTCTACACCCAACGATGCTTTAACACTATTTACATTCCTATCAAAATAATTACACACTCGAACTGCAGCACTATCAATTGCTTCAACCGCTTTTAATAATGGCGCCTTATTATCTAAAGCTTCACCTGTATAAGCTACAAAAATGGTTGGAATACACAGTGTTCTACCATAAATAAACATTGGTGAACTAGGATCCCATGCAGTATATCCTCTTGCCTCAAAAGTACTTCTTATACCTCCATTAGGAAATGATGAAGCATCTGGTTCCTGTTGTACTAATGCACTACCTCTAAATTTTTCCAACCCTGAAGATGCATCAAAAAAAGAATCATGCTTTTCAGCAGTTGATCCAGTTAAAGGTTGAAACCAATGAGTATAATGAGTAATTCCTTTATTCATTGCCCAAGTTTTAGCTGCGGCTGCAACCTCACTAGCTGTATCGATATTAATTTTTTTTCCTTTTTTTATTGCACTACTCACTACTTTGAATACTTCAGATGAAAGAGTAGCCTTCATTTGTTCAAGACCGAAAACATCCTGCCCAAAATAATCAGAAATTTTATCCGATGGAGCTGGTAATGCTTTTACTTCTTTCCTATCACTAACCTGATCAAGTGCTTTAAATCGTAAATGTGTCATAATAAGTTTATTATTTTATAGAATCGATGCAAAAGTAAGATATTTTTTTAAATATAGATCTAAAACAACCCTATTATATTAGATTTTATGTTAAAAAATTAAAAATTGGTTATTTTTTTACCCCAAAACGTGTAAAAAAGTTGTTATTTATAAATCGTTTTGCAATCCACAAATTAGAACTATCTTGCAAACTAAATTGTCTGTTTGAATATTTGTTATGAAAAAACACAATCCATCACAATTGTTTTATAAAGTATATATCATCCTGTTTTCTATAGGAATATTATCGCTATTTTTTATCGAGAAAGGTGATATGGTAATATTAATTAATGGATTTAACAACCCGTTTTCTGACCTTTTTTTTAAGTATGTCACTTATATAGGTGACGGTATTTTGTTTGTACCATTGATATTGGGGCTAGTGTTTATCAGATATTCTTTTGCCATCATGGGTACTATCATTGCCGTTTCACATGGACTATTATTATCATTACTTAAAAAAATTATTTTTAAAGGTGAACCCAGACCTACAGCATATTTTGAAGATACAAGCATGCTTCATTTTGTTGAAGGTGTAAAAGTACACACCAGCAATTCTTTTCCCTCTGGTCATACGGCTACTGCTTTTGCCTTCTGCCTTTTTCTTACATTTCTCGTAAATCGAAAATCTTGGAGTAGTATATTTCTTGTATTAGCATTATTAGCTGGATATTCCAGAATATATTTACTACAGCACTTTTATATGGATGTAGTTGTAGGAGGATTTATAGGCACATTAGTCACTATTATAACGTGGAAATTATTTGAAATAAAAAATATTCCTGACTGGATGAATAAAAAGTTGAAACTTAATAATAGTTAATCTACTAGTTAAAGTTTAAAAAATGAAGATCTTGATAACAAGTAGTAGCTTAGATAATAAATAACGGCAAATAATACTGGTGCCAATATTAACCAAACTATCACCCCTAGTATATTTGCATATCCTAATTTTATTACTACCTGAAAAGCATTTTCTTTTATCATTTCTATTATTTCGTCTGAGGAAAATGACAAAGGGTTATCATCAAACAAATATATTCCTGTTTTAACAAATGGAATAAATAATAATATCTGTAGTGGGTACACAGCATAATTCATTATCTGTATCACCCCCATATTAAGCCTAAAAACAATAGCAACTATTGCACATAGCAATGTAGTAATTCCCACAAAAGGAATTACTCCCAATACAAAACCAAAAGCAATACACATCGCTATTTTATCAGGTGAGATTCCTTCTTTCAAAAAACCTAAAATAGGTTGGAAAATTTTTCTATTAAAAAATTGCTTCATTTTATAAAGTATGTAATAAGGGTTACATTATTTCTAAGCAACTATTAATCAATTATTTAAGATAATGACCAAAAACATGATACTTTTTGACAAAAATAGAGTTAACATTTTACATCAAAGAACTAAAAATCAAATCAAAAATAATAAACTAAAAAATTTAAATATTTTTCAACCTATGTAAAACATAAAATGATCAAAACCGTTATTAAAAATGAACTTTAAGATAAGTCAATTTTTTGAACTAAAAAGTTCGCAAGGTTAAGTTTAGGTTTTTAAGAAGAAGGGCTATAATGCCCTTTTTCTTTAATGAAAAATTTGATAAACACTTTCCTATTACACATCTATATAGTAACTTCTAATTAGCATACTTTACACCATATTCCTTTATTAAGTCCCTTTATAATTTTGAACAACCAACCTAAAGGAGTGGGTAATTATAATAATTGCAGAAATTAAAAATTTAAATATATTTTTTAATAGAATTAGAATATTAACCTAAAATTAGATAGTTTAGAAATCCATTTTATTTAAAATAACTTTGTAAAAGATAAGTAATATGAAAAGTTTAAGATTGTTATTCCCAAATTTTTTAGTCATTCTACTAATAGTAGTATTGGCATCGTGTGGGCAAAAGTCGAATGAAAACTCCAATGAAAGTAATGGGGAAGAGTTTGAACAAGCTGAAACCGAAGTGATCGATCAAATAGAATCTATTGTGTATGATATCCCACCTCCATCTGAAATCCCTTTTATTCTAGAAGCTACAGGTGCAGAATATAATGAGTCGTTGATAAATGATATCCGTAAAATTGATAGTTATGAAATCACTAATGATATTGCCGCTATGAATTTAGGTGTTTACTCAACAGATATGGGTTACCTAATATCTTACGATAAGGTTCAAGAAGCCCTTAATTACCTTTCTTCCACCAAAAATTTAGCCGATCACCTTGGAGTTACAGCTTCAGTAAATGTAGAATTACTTAAAAGATTTGAGGACAATCTAGCTAATAAAGACTCATTAGCATATATACTTAATGAAGCTATCGATGAAACTGACAATTTTTTACAAAACAACAACAGAAATAGAATTGCAGCTTTGTTAATTGCGGGAAGTTTTATAGAAGGTCTATATATTTCAACTGAGTTAATTAGAACATATCCAAAAGACTTACTACCAGATGATGTTCGTAATTTGGTGCTTACTCCTATTATCAGAGCAATATTAGAACAAGAAAAATCATTGGATAATTTAATCAGCCTAATGGAAACCATCAATCAGGAAAATCCAGTTGGAAGCATTAAAAATCACTTAACAGATTTAAAAGCACTATATTCTGAACTTGATATTCAAAAACAAATTGAAGAAAGCCGTCCTGACATGGTAATTAATGACACTACCTTAATTGGTATTACTGAAAAAGTAGCCACTATTAGGAATTCTATAACTGAATAAATTATTATTGAAACAATAAAAAAGCCGATATATATCGGCTTTTTTATTGTTTCATATTCTTATTTTCAGTGTTTTTTCTCGAAAAATCTCAACTTAAGTAATAGATTTATCAGACACATTACTTAATTTATAGGTCAATCTAACTTAAATACTTATGAGCGAGGCCTTACTTAAAGCTATCATCAAGCTATTTGCTATAGTAGCTAAAGAAGATACCGTAACAGAACATGAACGTGTTCAAATACAAAATTTCCTTACTGAACACTTAAATGCTAATGCGGTAGCAGGTTATTTGAAGCAGTTCGATGATTATTGCGATTCTCTGCCTAGTGGCAAAAACCATGATGAAGACGAAGAACAACGCAACATCATTACTATATGCTCAGAAATCAATAGAGAGCTTACTCAACAACAAAAAATTGTAATCATTATTGAGTTAATTGCCATTATCCTTGCCGATGGTGAAATATCTCAAAGAGAGAAAGAATTATTAGATTCTATTGCTAATGCTTTCAATATTTCTAATGAAGAAATAGATCTTATTAAGTCATTTGTAGTTGGGCGTACTCCACAAGAATTAAATTTTGACAACATATTAATTGTTAATAATAAAACTCCAAAAGATGGATGGTTCAAGCACTTATTGCGATCTAATATTCATGGTTTTGTAGCTATTCTTTATCTAGAAAATGTTGACTCTTACTTTATTAAGTATTTGGGAAACAATGATCTATTTCTAAATGGTATTCCTGTGAAAACAGAAAAAATATTAGCTTTTTCTACTGGAAGTACAATTAGAGATAATAAAATGAAACCTATTTATTACAGTGATGTAATAAGTAGTTTCATGAAAAGTGGTAACGAAACTAGAATAACATTCGAAGCCAATGACATTTATTACAAGTTTAAAAATGGAAAATTAGGATTACGTGAAATTAACATAGCAGAAGAGTCCGGCAAGCTAATAGGGATTATGGGTGCTAGTGGCTCAGGAAAATCGACATTACTCAATGTACTTAATGGTCAAGAATCTCCCTTTTCTGGCGAAGTCTTAATAAATGGAATTAATATCCATAAAGAAAAAGACAAAATTGAAGGTGTTATTGGCTTTGTACCACAGGATGATTTACTTATTGAAGATTTAACTGTACACCAAAACCTATTCTATGCTGCTAGGCTTTGCTTTGATCATCTATCTCATACAGAAATTGAAGCACTTGTTGAAAAAACATTAAATAGCCTCGGACTTACAGAAACCAAAGATTTAAAAGTAGGGTCTCCACTGGAAAAAACAATTAGTGGTGGTCAGCGAAAACGACTAAATATTGGGTTAGAATTACTTAGAGAACCTTCCGTTCTTTTCTGTGATGAACCAACATCTGGTCTTTCATCTCGTGATTCAGAAAACATTATGGATTTACTTAAAGAACTTTCTCTTAAAGGAAAGCTCATATTCGTAGTTATCCATCAACCATCATCTGACATTTTTAAAATGTTTGACAAGCTGTTTATTCTAGATGTTGGTGGGTATCAGATCTATTATGGCAACCCTGTTGAAGCTGTCGTCTATTTCAAGACAATCATTAAAATGATTAATAGTGAAAAGGGCGAATGCGTAGAGTGTGGTAATGTTAATCCAGAGCAAATTTTCAATATCATAGAAACCAAAGTCGTAAATGAATATGGCAGATTTACCGATGAACGTAAAATATCATCAGAACAATGGCAAAATCATTACAAAGAAAATGGCGCTACAGAAAAAATAAAAACATCTTCTACTCAGCCACCTTCATCACTGTCTATTCCTAATAAGTTTCTTCAAACACATATTTTCGCAATGCGAGACATTTTTAGCAAACTGAGCAATCGACAGTATTTGCTAATCAACTTACTTGAAGCACCAGTATTGGCATTTATCTTGGCTTATATTGTCCGTTATTTCAATATTAGTGATAATATTAATGCAGAATATTTATTTAGCAAAAATCCGAATATTCCTGCTTATCTATTTATGAGCATTATTGTGTCTCTTTTTATGGGGCTTACAGTAAGTGCAGAAGAAATTATTAGAGATAGAAAAATTCTTAAACGAGAGGCCTTTCTCAACCTAAGCAGAAGTAGTTATCTACTTTCAAAAATTTCAATCTTATTTATTCTTTCTGCGATTCAAACATTAACATTTGTATTAATAGGTAATTTTATTCTTGATATAAAAGGAATGACTTTAGCCTATTGGTTAATACTTTTTTCAACATCTTGTTTAGCTAATTTAATTGGGTTAAATATATCCTCCGCATTTAACTCAGCCGTAACTATTTATATCCTTATTCCTATATTACTCATTCCACAGCTTATTTTAAGTGGTGTAGTAGTACGATTTGACAAACTTAACCCAAGCCTGAGTAGTGATAGTACTGTTCCTTTTGTTGGTGAATTAATGGCTTCAAGGTGGGCGCTAGAAGCAGCAATTGTGCATCAATTTAAAAGCAATGAATATGAAAAACACTTTTACACTTATGATAAAATCATGGCCGATGCTGATTATATGAAGGTTTATTACATTCCCACCATCGAATCAAAACTTCAGTACTGTCTAAATAATTATCGAAACCCAGATGAAGAAACTAAATCACAGATTAAAGCTAATTTAAAACTATTACGCAATGAAATCACCAAGGAATTAAACTATGTTGGTGGAGATAAGTTTTCGAGAATCAATGATTTATATTTAGAAAAATTTGATTCAGCACTTTATCAGGAGGCAAATGAATTTCTTGAAACACTCAGAAAATTTTATGTTAATCGCTATAACAAGGCAGATGCTTTTAAAGAAAATATTATTCAGGAAATGATTCAAACACCAGAAAAAAAAGCTGATTTCGACTTGTTAAAGTCACAGTATTATAATGAAAGTGTTGCAGTATTAGTGAAAAATCAAAATGAACCACATAGAATTATTGAACAAGATGGGATTTTAGTACGTAAAATTTTTCCTATTTATATGACTCCTCATCCACATGGAATGTTCGATTTTAGAGATCAATTTTATGTTCCTCAAAAACATTTTATGGGAAGGCATTTTGACACATTCTATTTTAATGTATTTATTATATGGCTCATGACAATTGGATTTATGATTACATTATATTTTGACGTGTTGCGTAAATTTATCTATATCATTGGTAATATTTCCGACAATATGAAACGTTGATAATAAACCTGTTATATTAAGAACATCTACGATATTACCGTATTTGTAATTATATTAATCAATCTATGTTTTTCTTTTTATCTAAAACTATCTACTTCATTGTTATGCCCTTACCATTGGTCATAACAATGATTACCCTTTCTTTTTTTATAAGTAAGAAGATCTTAAAAAAACGATTAAGGATTATAGCCATTTTACTTCTAGTCTTTTTTTCCAATCCCTATTTTGCCAACAAAGCTATAAAAGCTTGGGAAGGGTCGCCCACTCCAATAGCTGATATTGAACATCATGAAATAGGAATAGTACTAACTGGTATTACCAACAGGTATAAACGACCTTTAGATAGAGTATATTTCGAACATGGGGCAGACAGGCTACTACATGCAATGCAACTTTATAAACTTGGGAAAATTGATAAAATTTTAATAAGTGGAGGGTCTGGTAAATTAATAGACAATGTAGATGACATTAAAGAAGCTGATGAACTGGCAAAAGTATTGCTACTTACTGGTGTTCCTCAAGAAGATATTTTAATAGAAAGAGAATCAAGAAATACTTATGAAAGTGCAGTAAATTGTGTTAAAATAATTAAAAACATACAACCAAATAAGGTTTTGCTCATAACTTCTGCTTTTCATCTTACACGTTCGGGTTTATGCTTTAAAAAACAGAATATCATTTTCACTTCTTTTGGAACAGATTATTATTCTCGCGATGAACTTAGTTACCTTGATGATTACATAACTCCTGACCCAAATGCTATTGAAAAGTGGAATAAAATAATTAAAGAATTATTAGGAATAATAGCTTACAAACTAATGGGTTACATATAGAAAATTAAACGTTATTATTGCAGTTCCATATCAATCTATACTAAAATTGCATTTGCTTGTTCAAGTCTATTTTAAAAGAATTAACAATATCCATATCAGACACATATTTAGACCACAAATAACCTAAAAATACTTTATCTGACTGCATATTAATTAATTCCTCCAACGAATGGTATTTTAATCCGTTATAGTTTTTAGCTAAATAGGTGTCATTTCTAACTAGAAAATCACTATATATATTCAATAATACTGTAGATGTAAATTGTTCATCATAGTATACTGAAACAGTTGAAAGCAATTGTTTGTTTTTTATTGAATTTTCTGAAATATTGGTATAATGGACAAAATGGTTGCTAATTTTAATAAACATTTTCCATGTGGACAAAATGGTTGCTGCTTTTTTCGTACTAACTATTTTACTTATCAAATCGATATTATCTTTACAAAATCAAGTCAAA
>Ga0224506_10000996_pt1 | contig 20963 bp, 18 predicted proteins | sample SF_Jan12_sed_USG_2_FD_169108 | JGI IMG/M metagenome (GOLD analysis project Ga0224506, IMG submission 169108) | Sediment microbial communities from San Francisco Bay, California, United States - SF_Jan12_sed_USGS_8_1 | ecosystem: Environmental > Aquatic > Marine > Sediment | place: USA... | reverse complement strand
ACTTTCTTTCTTTTTTATTTTTTTTTTATTCACTAAGTGTGGTCAAGTACTACCATCAGTCTTTTATTGATACCACAGTAGCCATCCAAAAAAACTTGTCATCACTAATACATAGGTGATTAAAACATAAATCCATTTTCCTCCAAACTTTGGTGTACGGATTGAGGATAAGTTCAGCCCAGACAGAAGCATCATGAATGTGTAAATTATGATAGAAAATGTAGCTTGCGAAAAGTAGCTTTCAAATAAAAACATTATCGCAAGAGTAAGGGCATTGTTATCTAAAGGGAAGCCTTTGTATGTTTTGCTATCAATAAGTCCATAAACATTAAAGTAAGACAATCGGATCGCACTAGAAGCAATAATAATAAATGCTCCAGGTAAGAACCAAATATTGTAATTTCCATAGCTTAAAAGAATAATAGAAGGTAAAATTCCATAGCTCACAATATCAATCATGGAATCAAGCTGAGCACCAAAAACACCTTGGGTTTCCGTTCTTCCTTTCATTTTTCGAGCGATAATACCATCATACCAATCGAATAGTACAGCCCACAGCATACTGATGATTGCTGCCTCAAAAATGCCTTGAATGGCAAAAAATATCCCTGTTACGGCACTCATTAAGCCCAAAAGAGAGCAAATGTTTGGTAAATCATTTATAAAATGGAATACGCTAACTTGTTTATGGTCATTCATTTTAGTTGCTTTTTAGGTACATTACATCCAGTAAGGCGTCAATGAGAGTGTTGTTTTCTTCTTGGGTACGACTAGCAATCCGAATGTACCGATCCGCCTCAGGTTGGGTTTTTCCAACACTATCTTTTATGTAAATATTGTGCTTAATAAAAAGGAGTTTCGTTACTTCTGGTCCGCTTAAAGCCTCATTGGGCAAGCGACAATAAATATAATTTGCATCGGGCTTAAAAACAGTCAGCCCATTAATAGCACATAGCTTATTGTAAAAGAGATCTCTATCTATTTTAACTTGTTCGCAGCTATCCTCAAAAATTTGTTTGTACTGCGGTAGTATTCTGAGGAATTCTTCAGCAAACCCATTTATGTTCCAAATGTGAATACCATTGCGAACAGACTTAGCAAAATTTTCATTAGCTGTTAATAGATATCCAATTCTTAGTCCACAAATGCCATAAGCTTTACTCATACTTTTTAAAATAGCCATATTGGGATAGTCGTCAATATCCTGTTCCAAACTTATTTGCTCCTTGTTGTCGGCAAAATCAAGAAATGATTCGTCAATAATAAGCATACAATTGTGTTGATTGAGCTTTTCTGCCAGTCGGATTAAATCGTCTTTAGGAACGAGCATCGATGTAGGGTTATTAGGTGTAACCACTACAGCTATGTCGGCACCTATTTTTATTGCTTCGTCTGCAAATTTATCTACATCGAGTTGAAAAGACGGAAATTCAAGCGGAAATTCCACTACGCATCCTTCTGGAGCTGCATTAGCATATTCATTAAAGGAAGGAACAGGGACAATCATTTTTTTTGCTAAACTTCCCGATAGTATTTTTATTAGTTCTGCGGCACCATTTCCTACAATAATTCTTTCAGTAGGTTGATTGATTATATCACCAATAAGTTCGGCAAGTGCATTTTGTGCCATGGGGTAATTCAGAACTAGGTCATGAATATTATTTTTTAAATGTGTAAAAACAGCTTCAGGTGGAAAATAGAGGTTATACAAATAGGCATGATCGGTAAAATGGTGACGATAGTAACCACCATGTTGTTTTGCGATGTAATCGTATTTTTCTTCTTGTGTTTTATATTTGTTTTCCATGGTATGTGTACCTCAAATTATGATGCCAGTGCATTTTCAAGTCTACTAGCCTCGTTCAATTCCCTTGGGAATAGTAATTCAGCTTTGGCTAAATCTTTCATGTTATCAATTTCGTACCATGGTTGATGATCAAACGAAACCGAATCAAAGGTCAGACTTTTATTGTCGACCATTTCAGAAAAAACAGTTTCATAATAACAGTTTACGCTGCCCGCTTCAATATACTTATTCAAACGCTTAATAATTGCCTGCCAAGCTAGAAGCGAAAAGCTGTAAATGTTTACGGTTTTATATCGGGTCTCGGAATACAATTCGGTAGTTCCTTTTTGAAACTGGGTCACTTTATTGGCATTGTCAAGCGTAACCGTAGTGCCGTTTAGCCATGGCTGCATAAGCGCTACAGCCATCCTGTCTGGGTATACCATGTCATCAAGCAAAGTGGAGTTTAATACCAAATCACTTTCAAAAAGCACAAAAGGCTCTTTTATTATATGGCGAGCCATCCAAAGCGAATAAATGTTATTTGTTGTTTTGTACAATGGACTGTGAACGTACTCAATGCTGATGTCTCCAGTTTTTTTACCAAGATAATCCATGATGCAGTCTTTTTCGTGACCTGTTACGATTACAAGTCGTTTAAATCCTTTGCTTTTTAAGTTGTTGATAAGCCTTTCGAGAATGGATTTGTCATTTACAAGGGTAAGGCACTTTGGAGAGTGTTGTGTTAAAGGGAAAAGGCGGCTTCCTGTGCCAGCTGCTAGAAGCAATGCTGTGGTTATACGATTTTCACCATAATAATTGTCTGAATCACTACTCATATTAAAATTCATTGGTGGCATCAGAAAAAACAAAATGCGAATTATTGCATTTAGCGTACTAAGTATTAGTACTCTGATGTTGGACTTGTTACTGATAACTCAACTATGAATATGAAGTCTGCGAATGCTAAAATAGATTGCTTAAAAAGCACATCAACAAAAATGATAGTGAATGATTGATCTAAAAAGATATGTAATCCGTAAGCAAAGGTACTCTAAATTAATAAGATTAACTAATGTCCTGTGTTTATATACTTATCAGATTCAATGATTAAGGACTAAAAATTCACGTTGAGAATGGTTTTTATTGAGGGAAACTTCGAAGTAACCTTATGTGTTTTTGATAGGAGTAGATAGGTGCATTTAATATCGGTAGAACGAAAAATTCATATTTCAGGCTCGGTTAATGTTCATTTATATGTTTTTCATACAGCTCACTACATCAATTTCACAGTTCACTACAGTAGGTGATAGAAAGCCTAACCTTTTCACCAAATTGGGAGTCTAACAATATAAATAGACGACTAAAAAATAAAAACAACAAGTTGAATATTAACTTCATCATTAATTGGAGTCGTAGGGCATAACAAAATAACAACAACATGAAAACAACAGCTTTAAAGGTTAAAAATATAATAGCAGGATTACTTATTCTATTTGTTATAAATATCGGATTTTCCCAATACTCAGTATCAACAGATGGGAAACATCACAGTATTAAAATCTCAAAAAATGGACTATCCTCATTTAAGATTGATTACAATGGAACAATTGAGGTTTCTGATGATGACAAAGATGTGAAGTCAATTTCATCAGGTGGATTTTTAGAGATAAGCAAAACGGTTTTCGGAAACCAAAGAACAATTAGGATCGAACCTTCTGGTAGTGGATTAAAAAGGAAGTATAATGTTGGGCGTCAAGAGGTGGAGTACGATCCTGAAGGGAAAAATTGGTTGGCGGAAATACTACCTGAAGTAGTACGTTCTAGTGGTGTAGGAGCGAAAAGCAGAGTAGAGCGTTTTTATAAAAAAGGTGGCATATCAGCGGTAATCAATGAGTTAGAAGAAATTGATTCGGATTATGTGGAGGCTATGTATGCTTCAATACTATTAGATAAGTCTAATCTTTCATCAACTGAGATAGTTGAAGCTATTGGGGGAATCTCAGATGAGATACATTCGGATTATTATCTATCTAATGTTTTAAAAGATAACAGAAAGAAATTATTGAAAAACGATGAAACAGCTATAGCTTACTTTGAAGCTATACAAGAAATTGATTCGGATTATTATGCATCGGTTGTATTGAAGGAGGGACTTGAACAAGGCCTCTATTCAGAGAAGCAAGCCGAGGCAATTGTAAATGCCGCAAAAAATATTGGTTCTGATTATTATATGTCTTCTGTTTTTCAGGAAGTGATGAAAAATAATGAAATAAGTGATGAAATTATTACAGTGATACTCTCAGCTACAGACGAAATTGGATCAGACCATTATCAGACAGAAGTATTAAAAGATGTAATTAATCGTGATCATTTATCTTCTGAAATACAAAAAGCTTTGCTGGAGGTAGTGGGAAATATCTCATCAGACCATTATATGTCAGTAGTATTTAACGAAATGTTAGAAAAAGATATTCTAGAAAATGAATTAATAGGATTAATGGAAGTAATAAAAAATAATATGTCATCCGACCATTATGCAAATGTGGTGTTACATGAAATGGTAGAAGGTCAAAAAATGAGTGATCAGATTATTAAAGAATTATCGGAAGTGATAGGAGAGATGTCATCAGATCATTATGCTTCGGAAATATTGAAAGAGTTGGCCAAAGAAGATATAACTGAAAGTCAAGTGATTATTCTTTTGGATGCTGCTTCTGAAATAAGTTCTGACCATTATTTAACCACAGTTTTGTTAGCATTTGCAGAGAGAGTGAATAGTGGGAGTACTGCATTAAAAGAAGCATATAGAAAGGCTGCGAAGTCAATAAATTCGAATTCATATTATGGAAAAGTAGTAAAAGCGATCGACTAAACTTTAAAAACTCCTTATATGAACGGAATTTAATTGAAATAAAGTGTACCTTTTTCTCTTTAATATCGTCATAATAATACCATGTGGAAAAAACTGCTTACAATTTTAATAGGAGCATTTATAGGAATTACTTTTCTGATATATCTCAGTTATAGTGAATACGGAAAATTACCCAGTCTGTGGATGTATTTGTTAGCTGTAATCATTGGAATGCTCAATAGTTCATTCATAAGTTTTCAAAATAATAAGTTAAACAAATGGATATTATGGAAAGGTAAAGAAGGGTTTAGATTGATTACTGGAATTGCATTTAATTTTGTATCTGCATTAGTCATTACTTTAATGGTAGTTTTGCCCACACTATTTATAATGAGTAATGTCCTCTTTGGTCAGGTTGTATCTAGTTTTTCAAGTTTAGCCATAAAGTTTGTCATTATTCTGTTTTTTGGGACTTTGGTTTACAATGTTGTTTACTTGGCTCAATACGCTTACAATCAATATGCGGTGATACAAATTGAGGTTTTGAAAAATGAACGAAGGCAATTGAAACTTCAGTTCGAAGCCCTCAAAAGTCAATTAAGCCCTCATTATTTGTTTAATAGTTTAAATACGATTTCATATTTGGTGTATAAAGATGCCAATCAGGCAGAAAATTTTATTCGTGGACTAGCACAAACGTATGAATATATCTTAAGTACTAATCATTCTAAATTTGTACTGCTTAGTGAAGAAATAGAATTTGTTCGTTCATACAATTATTTGCTTCAAGTAAGATTTGCTAATAATGTGCATTTAGAAATTGATTTGCCCGATGAAATATTGAGTAGTAAAATTCCTCCGCTCACACTGCAAATGTTAGTGGAAAATGCAGTGAAACATAATGAAATAAATGAAAAACAGCCAATTCATATTGTGGTAAAAGCACTTGATAATTTAGATTTACAAGTGGTAAATGCTAAAACTGTTTCCGTTGGACAAAAAAATTCTTTTGAGATTGGGCTTTCTAATATCCGATTGCGGTATAGTCTTTTAAGTGATAAGAAAATAAAAGTTGATGATGGAGAACAATTTAAAGTTACTCTGCCAATTATACCCTCACTAAATTTGCAATCGTTATGAAACGTCCTTTTTTTCATAATCCTTTGTATAGGTTGTTAGGGCCAGTTACCATTGGCTTAATGGTGTATTTATTAATCCTATTGTTGAATAATAATGTCAGTCAAATAAATACACTTTTCACAAGTGAGGAAGTATATCTATGCATAGGGTTAGGTTTATTATTTACAGAGTCATTTCGGTTAATTACTCTTGTAAATAAAAAAATAGATAAAAAATTGGGATCGATTAGCCCTCTTTTTGTTCAGTTTATTCTATCATCAATAGTCACTATTTTATTAATAAGTGGGGGGGTATCTGTCTATTATAATTACAATATAGGGTATGCTCCAAGTAATATTGAATATCAAATATTCAATGGAATATTTATTTTTCTTAATCTTTTATTAAACCTTATTTATTTAAGTATTTATTATTCAGGGAAGGAGAATAATTTAAAAATTGATAAAGAGAGAGAAAAGAATGAAGGAATGGAGTTGGAGTTATTGGATTATAAAAGAGATATAAACTCAACATTGCTTTACCAAAGTTTGGAGAAACTTATCGTTTTGGTTCATGAAGACACTAATAAAGCCGAAGAGTTAATTGATGACCTTTCTTCGGTATATCGTTATATTCTTGGCAACAAGCAAATGGAATTGGTACAAGTGGGCACGGAATTAAATGTTGTAAATAGATTATTACATTTATTAAATGAAATACATCTAGGAAGTATTTCTATAAACCATCAGCCCGATGAATTGATCAACTCGCAAGTGGTGCCTGGTACAATTTTAGGCATTATAGAACAGATAGTAAAGAGTACGATCATCACAAGCAGTGCACCTCTAGTAATTAGTATTTTGAGAGGTAATGATGGATATTTGGAGATAAAGCACAGACTTAGAGATCGGTTAGTGAGAGAAAAAGAAGAGGAAAAATTATTGATTGAAACTATTCAGAGGGCTTATAATTATTTTAGTGATAAACCGATAGTGCGCGTTAAGGCATTTGAGGAAAGTTTTTATAAAATCCCTGTACTAGCTTTTGCTGAAGAAGAGGTTTTAATTGGTTAATGATTATCATACAAACTATTAGTGGCATATAACATATATGAAAGTTCTCATTATTGAAGATGAAGTACCCGCAGCAGAAAAACTGGAACGATATATTTCTAAATATGACAATTCCATTCAGGTAGTTGGTATCATCAATAGTATAAAGGAAAGTGTTCATTTTTTAACTGATCATTTAACTACTCTTGATTTAATTTTTATGGATATCCAATTGAAAGATGGATTGAGCTTTGAAATTTTTGATAAGGTACAAGTAAATAAACCAGTTATATTCACTACAGCTTTCAATGAATATGCGGTAGATGCCTTTAAGGTAAACAGTATAGCTTACCTTCTAAAGCCTATTACTTTTACTGATTTATCAATAGCCATGAAAAAATTAGATAGCTTGAAAGCTCAATTTTCATCTGTGGAACATGCAAATTTGATGGTAGAAAAACTAACGAGGAAAAACTATAAAGAACGTTTTATGGTGAAAGTTGGAGATCATATTAAATCTATAAAAACGGAAGATATAGAATTGTTTTTTGCAGAAGGAAGAGATGCCTATTTGGTAACCAACGCAAAGCGCAAGTTTATTATTGATTTTAAGATGGAAGAACTTCAGGAGATGCTGAACAATACTATTTTTTTTCGTGTAAATCGTACGTTTATAGTGAATATTAATGCTATCAAAGATGTATTGGTGTACTCCAATAGCCGTCTAAAAATAACTCCAACGGTAGATTTTGATAAAGAGATAATTGTAAGTAGAGAAAAAGTTACTGCCTTTAAAGAATGGTTTAGTGGTGGCTAACCCCCAACCCGTTTCACGTTATACCCGTCTTTATTTAGCATCTCCATTACTTTCTGTCGCACATCTCCCTGAATAAGGATTTCTCCATCTTTGGCACTTCCGCCTACTCCACATTTCGATTTTAATTTTTTCCCTAAATCTTTCAAATCATCTTCCGTTCCTACAAAACCAGTAATAAGGGTTACTTGTTTTCCTCCTCGTGCTTTTTTGTCAAGTTGAATTTTTAAATTTTGCTTGCTGGAGGAAGGAGTTTCGATATTAAAATTATTCTCTTGTTGATAATCAAAATCATTACTTGTAGAGTATACTACTCCTTCTCTATTTTTCCAGTTATTCTTTTTCTTAGCCATAATCAAAGATAGTAGAAGAAAAGAGGAAAGGCAAAAAATGAAAAAACAATACAGTAACAACCAATATGATAGAGTAAATGTTTTTAGAATTGGACTGAGGTTATTCGTCAATTTTAGTACTTTTAACGTGTTGTATTTGCAAATTGATGAATCAATTTGCATTCAACGTCAGCTATTCATATTTTGTAGCAGAGATAATAAAACTATGGCAAAAATAATTTCATTCATTAGTAGAAAAGGTGGGACTGGAAAAACTACCAATGCAATAAATTTGGCAACCACGCTTCATAGTCTGGGGCATAAGATATGTCTGATAGAAACAGATACCAATTATACGCTCAACACTTTGCGACAAATGGAGCTGTATAGGGAGGAAGTAAATAAAAAAGATTTATTTGAGATATTAGGCTCTGTCGATGACCAAATTGCAGATGAATTACATAAAATAAAATCGAGTAATAAGTTAGATTTTATAATTGTAGATAGTGCAGGGAAAACAACGGATGAAGGTATAAAAAAGCTGGCAATGGAAAGTAGTGCCATTATTATTCCTACTAGCCTTACTCAAAATGATTTACTCGTGACCTATCAAACGGTTACTGATTTAACTCCTGCTCGTGAAATCAATAAAAATTTAAAAATAATAGTGTTGCCAAATCGTATACATAGCCTCACCGGTAGCCACACGATTTATGATGCACTGAACGATTTAGATGCTCATATTTTACAAGCACGAGTGCCGCAGCGTATGCACTTTGTTAATTTTAGTACGATCAGTGCTGAGGAACAATATGAGGCAGTCGCCCACAAAATATTAAATGAAATAGGATGAGTGCAAAAAAGAAAAACCCGCTGAAAGACCTAAGTGCATTCTTGGCACATCAAGAAGAAACCGTAAAAGTCCCTCAACCTAAAAAGTTAGCTGAAGCTGAGGCATTTTTAGAAAAAAGACCTACTCAAATAGCGGATGTTAGTCGTCCTGCAAAAATAACAGTGGCAGCTGAAGCGAATAGTGAGACCATAAAAAAGCTGCTAATTGAGTTTTCTGAAAAAAACAAGAGTGATTTCCGTGAAGAATTATATGATATTATAAAAGAGGTGATAGGAAAGCTAGATCATAGCACATCTGAAGATAAAATGTTAATTAATACTGTACTTTATCTTTCCGATCAGGAAAATTGGAAAGAATCAGTAAAAACGTACTGGGAAAATAGGTGAGCTTATTTTCCATGCACTTCTTTATGAATGGCTTCTGCTAAAAAAACAAATCAACTCTTGCATAATTATGGTGGTGAGTGACATGATTTTATTGTTTTTTTTTGCAAACCCTATTTTATTAGGAGTGAAGATATATGCATATTGCAAATATCCGTTGGGCTTGCTTATGTTTTCGTAACGAACCTCAGAACGATTTCTTCTATTGAATGAAAATATAGTATCTTCAACTTCTCCAAAATTAATAATATTATGAAACGAAATCTGCTATTGTGTGTAGTACTTTTTGTGGTTGTAGGTACAAAGGTTTATTCGCAGGTGTTCACAAGACAGGATTCTCTGAGAGGAACAATAACGCCAGAACGAGTTTGGTGGGATTTACAACATTATCATTTATGGGTAGAGGTTGATCCTAGTCAAAAATTCATCAAAGGGTCGAATATTATAACCTATAAAGTGCTAGATGGAGGAAATATGTCAATGCAAATTGATCTGCAACCTCCCATGAAGATTACCAGAGTAGAACAAGATGGTAAGGAATTAAAGATGATTGATGAGGGGAATGCTCATTTTGTTCAATTGCAAGAGGATCAAGGAAAAAACGATGAAAATAAAATAATTGTATATTTTGAAGGTACTCCAGTAGTAGCGAATAATCCTCCTTGGGACGGAGGGTTTACATGGACAAAAGATGGTAATGGGTTGCCCTTTATTGCCACCTCAAATCAAGGCATTGGATCAAGTGTATGGTGGCCGAATAAAGATATTCCATACGATGAGCCTGACAATGGTGTACATATTAGTATTGAAGTTCCAGAAAATTTGATGGATGTTTCTAACGGAAGATTGATAAATGTAGAACATAACAAAATAAAAAAGACAAAAACGTACCATTGGGAAGTAAAAAACCCAATTAATAATTATGGCATCAATATTAATATTGGTGATTATGTCCATTTTGGCGAAAAATACAAGGGAGAGAAAGGGGTGCTGGATATGGATTATTATGTGCTACGTGAAAATTTGAGCAAAGCCAAAAAACAGTTTGAAGATGCAAGAAAAATGATGGAGGCGTTTGAATATTGGTTTGGCCCCTACCCATTTTATGAAGATAGTTATAAGTTAGTGGAGGCGCCTTACTTAGGAATGGAACATCAAAGTTCAGTAACGTATGGAAATGGCTATATGAATGGCTATCGCGGTAGAGATTTAAGTAAAACGGGATGGGGGTTGAAATGGGATTTTATTATTATACATGAATCTGGTCATGAGTGGTTCGCCAATAACATCACAAATAAAGATGTGGCAGACATGTGGTTGCATGAAGGGTTTACAGCCTATTCGGAAAATATTTTTTTGAATTATCATTTTGGTAAGGAAGCATCTGAAGCGTATGTGAAAGGAACCAGAATGAATATCCAAAATGACAGACCAATTATTGGCACTTATGGTGTAAGTTATGAAGGATCAAGTGATATGTACTATAAAGGAGCAAACCTTCTTCATACTATTCGACAGATAGTGAATGATGACGACAAATGGAGAGGTATATTGAGAGGTATCAATAAGGAGTTTTATCATAAAACCGTTACTACAGCACAAATAGAAAAGTATATAAGCCAAAAGTCGGGTACTGATTTATCGAAAGTTTTTGATCAATATTTGCGAGATGTAAGAATTCCTATTTTGGAGTACCTTGTGAAAGGGGATGAATTACAATACAGATGGAGTAATACCGTTGAAGGTTTCGATATGCCCGTAAAAGTGATGGTAAATGATAATGCAGTATGGCTACAACCTAAGTCCAATAGATGGAAGGTTGAAAAAATTAAAACAGATGTTGCCAAAATAATTGTCGATACTAATTTTTATGTTGGTAGTATACAAATTTTATAAGAATCAGATGTATGAGGGAGAGAATGAGATATGGATTTTAAATTAACAAGTGATTTTGAGCCAACTGGCGATCAACCCGAAGCAATAAAGCAGTTGGTAAAAGGGATTAACGCAGGTGAAACGGATCAAGTGCTGTTGGGGGTTACAGGTTCCGGAAAAACCTTCACGATGGCGAATGTGATGGAACAAGTACAGAAGCCCACTTTGATTCTTTGTCATAACAAAACCCTCGCAGCGCAACTGTATGGTGAGTTTAAACATTTTTTTCCTGAAAATGCGGTAGAGTATTTTATTTCATATTACGATTATTATCAACCAGAGGCATTTATGCCCACATCAGGGTTGTATATTGAGAAAGACCTCTCTATAAATGAGGAAATTGAAAAATTACGACTTAGTGCTACCTCGGCACTTCTAACAGGCAGGCGAGACATTGTTGTTATTGCCTCGGTATCGTGCATTTATGGTATTGGCAATCCAGAAGAGTTTGGAAAAAACACCATTCAACTTGAAGTAGGTCAAACCATTTCTAGAAATCAATTGCTCTTTAAGTTTGTGGATATTCTATATGCTAGAACAGAGGCTGAATTTAAACGTGGTACGTTTAGAGTGAAAGGAGATACTATTGATATATTTATTGCTTATGGTGATTTTGCTTATCGCATTATTTTTTGGGGTGATGACATTGAAGAAATACAACGGATAGATCCTTATACTGGAAAAAAACTTTCTAATGAAAAAATGGTGAATATTTTTCCTGCTAATCTCTTTGTGACGGGAAAGGACACCTTGCAGCAAGTAATTATTGAAATCCAAGATGACTTAGTAGCACAAATTGCTTTTTTCGAATCTGAAGGTAGGTTTACTGAAGCAAAAAGGTTGAAGGAGCGTACCGAATTCGATATGGAAATGATGCGTGAGCTGGGGTATTGTTCAGGTGTAGAAAATTACTCTCGCTATTTTGATAGGAGGGAGGTTGGCGCACGTCCTTTCTGTCTAATAGATTATTTTCCAGATGATTTTTTGATGATCATAGATGAAAGTCATGTAACGTTGCCACAAGTACGAGCCATGTGGGGAGGAGACCGTTCTAGGAAAGTTAATTTGGTAGATTATGGGTTTAGACTTCCAGCAGCAATGGATAATCGACCTTTGAAATTCGAAGAATTTGAAGAGTTAATAAATCAAACTGTTTTTGTGTCTGCTACGCCTGCTGACTATGAACTACAAAAATCTGATGGAGTGGTGGTGGAACAAGTTATTCGACCAACAGGATTACTCGATCCTAAAATCTCTGTTCGTCCAAGTTTAAATCAGATGGATGATTTGATGGAAGAGATTGATGAAACGGTAAAGAAAGAAGAACGTGTTTTGATTACTACGCTAACGAAAAGAATGGCCGAAGAATTGACCAAGTTTTTAGAACGTGCGGGTATTCGCGTTCGTTATATCCACTCTGAAGTGGATACACTGGATCGTGTGGAAATTCTTCGTGAATTAAGATTAGGCATCTTTGATGTGCTAGTGGGGGTGAATCTACTGAGAGAAGGGTTGGATTTACCCGAAGTGTCGTTAGTAGCTATTCTTGATGCCGATAAAGAGGGGTTTTTGAGGAATGTCCGCTCTTTAGTTCAAACCATAGGTCGTGCAGCTCGTAACGAAAATGGGAGAGTAATTATGTATGCGGATAAAGTTACTAATTCTATGCAAATAGCTATTGATGAGACGAATCGTAGACGATTAAAGCAGATGAATTATAACAAGGAAAGAGGTATAATTCCCAAAACAATATTAAAATCGAAAGAGGCTATTATGGGACAAACTGAGGTGGCTGATGCGAATAAAGGGGATAAAAAATATTATGTAGAGCCTGATGGCAATAGCCTCGCTGCTGATCCAGTAGTAGCCTATATGAAAGAGGAAGGGGTAGACAAAATGATTGAAGAAACGATTCGAAAAATGGAGAAAGCAGCTAAAGACCTAGATTTTATTGAAGCTGCCCGATATAGAGATGAAATGAATGAATTAAAAAAAATAAAAGAAAAAAAGAAAACCCTGAGTTAATCAAAAACTCAGGGTTATTCTAAACAAACAACTAAACTTTATCTTATAAAGAGGAATCACTCCTCAGTGGTGCTATAGGGCTATTATTATTTTCTTGAATAGCTTTGACAATGTAATCTCCAATATCGGTAGTGCCTATCGTACTTTCTGGATCGATATCGGGAGTAACGTAGCTAGTAGTAAGTGAAAGATTCACAATTTCTCTGATCAGCTGCGCTTCGTCAAAAAGATCGAACTGTTCAAGTAACATGCTTGCCGATAAAATGGTAGCCAAAGGGTTAGCAATATTTTTACCAGCAGCTTGCGGGTAAGAACCATGGATAGGTTCGAAAAGAGAAGTTTTCAATCCTATTGAAGCGGAAGGTAATAACCCCATCGAGCCGGGTATAACACTAGCTGCATCTGATAATATGTCACCAAACATATTTTCGGTAAGCACTACATCAAAATTAGAGGGGTTTTGGATGATTTGCATAGCTGCATTATCCACAAACATAAGTTCAACGGTTACCTCTGGGAATGACTTCGCTATCTCCTGAACCCGTTCTCTCCACAATCTAGATGTCTCCAACACATTGGCTTTATCGACCAAGGTTACTTTTTTATTTCTACTAGCAGCAGCTTTAAATGCCATGATTGATATACGATCTATTTCCTCGGCAGTATAGACACAATGATCATAGGCACTTGTTTCATCTCGACCTTTATCACCAAAATAAATACCGCCTGTCAACTCTCTATAAACTACAAAATCAACGCCTTTGATGATGTCAGCACGTAAGGGAGATCGATGAATGAGGCTCTCATACACGGTAACTGGGCGTATATTCGCAAATAGCCCTAATGACTTGCGTAGTCCTAACAGACCTTGTTCAGGGCGTACTTTTGCATTTGGATCATTGTCATATTTTGGATCTCCAATGGCACCAAATAAAATCGCATCTGCTTCTTCACAAAGTGTGATAGTAGATGCTGTAAGTGGTATGCCATGATTGTCAATGGATACAGCACCAATATCACCATAGTTAAAGGTGAAGTCGTGGCTGAATTTTTCAGCAATAGCGGTCATTACTTTTACTGCTTCTTTAATTACTTCAGGGCCTATTCCGTCTCCTGGTAATACCGCAATATTTTTTCTCATGTTATTTTTTTAATAAGTTAAGACCTTATTTTTTTCGTATAATTCAATCTCTTCTTTTAGACTTACTAAATAGTCTATATCATCATACCCATTCATTAGGCATTCTTTCTTGTATGCACTAATTTGAAAATTTTCTTTCTCAGAAGTGCCTACAATTTCTATTTCTTGATTTTCTAAATCTACTTTTATTTTTGTGCTACTATCTTTACTTACACGATCAAAAAAAGAAGTGAGAAATTGTTCACTTACCTGTACAGGTAATAAGCCATTGTTTAGTGCATTGTCTTTAAATATGTCTGCAAAAAAACTTGATACAATAACATTAAAACCATAATCAGTAAGTGACCAAGCAGCATGTTCTCGGCTACTACCACATCCAAAATTTTTACCGGCAACTAATATTTCTCCACTGTATTTTGCTTGGTTTAAAGCGAAATCAGGATTTTGTTTTCCATTATTGTCAAACCTCCAATCATAAAACAAGTGTTTTCCAAATCCTTCTCGATTGGTCGATTTAAGGTAACGTGCAGGGATAATTTGATCCGTATCAATATCACTAATTGGCAATGGAATAGCGGTCGAAATAAGTGTGTTAAATTTTTTCATTTTTATAATGTGTCTCTTACATCAATAATTTTACCTGCAATAGCTGTAGCAGCAGCAATTAGAGGGCTAGATAATAATGTTCTAGCACCAGGGCCTTGTCTTCCTTCGAAATTTCGATTTGAAGTTGAGATGCAATACTCTCCTTCTGGGATTTTATCTTCGTTCATCGCTAAACAAGCTGAACACCCAGGTTCTCGAAGTTCGAAACCAGCTGCTGAAAATATTTTGTCTAAGCCTTCTTTTTTTGCTTGAAGTTCTACTTGTTTAGAACCAGGAACGATGAGAGCATTTACATTTTTGGCTTTTTGTTTCCCTTTCACGTAGGCAGCTACCTCTCTTAAATCCTCAATTCTTGAATTGGTGCAACTTCCAATAAATATGTGATTTATAGGTTTTCCAATTAAGGATTCCCCACTTTTTAAATTCATATATTTTAACGCTTTGTCAAATGACTTGCTATTTTCCGTGTCAGGAGTCATTGGTATTTTAGCGTCAATTTTTATTCCCATGCCTGGATTAGTGCCGTAGGTTATCATTGGTGCAATATCAGCTGCATCAAATTGATATTCTTTATCAAATATAGCATCATTGTCCGATTTCAATTCCTTCCAATGATGGATTGCATCTTCCAGTTCATTACCCGAAGGGGCAAACTGACGCCCTTTAATATAATCAAAAGTAGTGTCATCAGGAGCAATCATTCCTCCTCTAGCCCCCATTTCAATGCTCATGTTACAAACGGTCATTCGACCTTCCATCGATAATGATTCAATGGCAGATCCAGCATATTCAATAAAATAGCCAGTACCTCCGTCAGCACTAAGCTGAGCGATAATGTACAGTATCACGTCTTTTGCTAATACCCCCTTTTTTAACTCACCATCTACTGTAATACGCATGGTTTTAGGTTTTGTCTGAATTAAGCATTGGCTCGCCATTACTTGCGCTACCTGGCTTGTCCCTATTCCAAAAGCGATGGCACCAAAAGCGCCATGTGTGGAAGTATGACTGTCTCCACAAACAATGGTTTTGCCAGGAAGTGTATAACCAAGTTCAGGGCCTATCACATGAACAATACCTTGATAGTCGTTTCCTAATGCGTAATACTCAATCGCATATTTATCACAATTTTCCCCAAGTTTTTGCACCTGTTTTCTAGAAAGATCATCTTTGATCTCAAGATGTTGATTGATTGTAGGGACATTGTGATCTGCTGTGGCTATCATTTTTTCTTTGCGAAAAAGAGGTAATCCTCTTTCTTCTATTTCTGAAAATGCCTGAGGGCTTGTAACCTCATGAATAAGGTGTAAATCAACGTATAGGATATTAATCCCTCCACTAATTTCTTTAACTACATGTTGTTCCCAAACTTTATCGAATAATGTTTTTCCCATTGTTATACGGCCTCTTTTTTACAAATCTCCATTATTTTCACCAAATCATTGTTATCAATAGTCTTTTTGTCATCAGCCATTTCTAGAAAATGATGATAGGCAATATCTAATTCACTTGTAGACACGTTAAACGCTAGTTGTGACAGTCTGTATTTTAGTGCCGCTCTACCACTTCTAGCGGTAAGAACAATAGTCGATTTTTCAACTCCGACTTCTTCAGGATCAATAATTTCGTAGGTAGATCTATTCTTAATTACACCATCTTGATGAATCCCAGAAGAGTGTGCAAATGCGTTTGATCCTACAATAGCTTTATTAGGCTGAACAGGCATGCGCATCATTTCTGAAACTAAACGACTAGTTTTATATAGTTTATTCGTGACTATTCCAGTAGATAATGCTAATTCTTTATGTTGCTTCATAATCATTACCACTTCTTCTAAAGAAGTGTTTCCTGCTCTTTCGCCTATACCATTAATGGTACATTCTATTTGTTGTGCACCATTTACAATTCCAGCTATTGAATTGGCTGTTGCTAAACCTAAATCATTATGACAGTGAGTTGAAATGATAGCATTTTCTATCCCTTTCACATTTTCCATCAGGTATTTTATTTTAGCTCCAAATTGCTCTGGTAAGCAATAGCCTGTTGTGTCAGGAATGTTTAAAACAGTAGCGCCAGCTTTTATTGCTAATTCACATATTTCAGCTAGGTATTGATCTTCTGTTCTTCCAGCATCTTCTGCATAAAACTCTACATCCTCAACAAATGTCTTAGCATATTGAACCGCCTTAAAAGCCCTCTCTTTTACCTTTTCTCTTGTGCTTTTAAGCTTGAAGTTGATATGATGATCTGATGTGCCTATTCCGGTATGTATTCTAGGCCTTTTACAAAGCGTTAGTGCATCGGCTGCTACTTTTATGTCTTCTTCTACAGCTCTTGTTAGTCCGCAAACAGTAGAATTTTTTATTACTTTTGTTATTTCTTTCACCGCCTCGAAGTCTCCTGGACTTGAAATAGGAAAACCTGCTTCAATAACATCTACCCCCAATTCTTCTAAATGAGTAGCGATAAATACTTTCTGTTCGGTGTTTAATTTACTGCCTGGGACTTGCTCTCCATCGCGCAGGGTTGTGTCAAAAATTTGTATTCTTCTGTCTTTCATTGTTTATTTGATAGGGATTGACAAGATTCATGTTTTTATAGTCTCCTTACAAATATTAGTATAGGGATTGATTTATGAAAAGGTGAATTATAGGTTGGTACTATTTTCAACCACCCTTATCATATTATAACTTACTGATAATCAAAATTATAAGTATTAATTTTTTACTATGCCTAACGTTGAAAAAGATCCTTTATTTATTCTTATTAAGACATTAACAAAGTCCGAAAAAAGAAATTTTAAGCTTTTTGTGAGAAGAACAAATTCAAAGGAAGAGGCAAAGTTTATTCAACTTTTCGATGCACTTGATACGATGGAATCATTAGATGATAAAGTATTATTCAAAAAAGTGCCAAAAATTAAAAGGGCACAATTATCGAATATGAAAGCGCATTTGTATAAGCAAATACTTATCGCTTTAAGGCTTAATCATAATCAACATAATGTAGATATTCAATTATCAGAAAGCCTAGATTTTGCCAAAGTATTATATAATAAAGGATTGTATAAGCAAAGTTTAAAATTACTTAATAAAACTAAAGTGCTGGCAATGAATAGTAAGCACAATACTATTGTGCTTCAAATATTGGAATTTGAAAAATTAATAGAGTCTCAATACATCACTAGAAGTATTCATGGCCGGGCAGACGAGTTAGTAAATCAATCGTTGACCTATTTAGAGACGATAAAAACAACAAATTTACTCTCTAATTTGGCATTACAACTGTATGGACTATATCTCAAAATGGGATACGTACGAAACGAGAGTGATTATAAAAAAATGAAAACATTCATGAAAGAGAATCTTCCTCAAGTGAAGGAAGATGAACTGTCATTTTTTGAGAGGTTGTACCTTTATCAATCTCATGTTTGGTATAATTATATCATTCAAGATTTTATTATGTGTTATCGATATGCACAGAAGTGGGTTGACTTATTTAAGAACAATCCAGATATGATAGAACAACGACCTTCTTTATATTTAAAAGGTTTACATAATTTGTTAGCAGCACTCTTTAATTTAGGACATTATCCCAAATTTGTAGATGTATTTAATGAATTAGAACAAGTAAATCAACTTGATAATGTGAGGTTGAATCGAAACATTGAAGTACTTTTGTTTTTGTATGTATCTACAAATCGGATTAATAAACATTTTTTAGAGGGTTCATTTTCTGATGGGTTAGAATTTGTGCCTCAGCTAGAGAAGGGACTGAAAGAGTATTATAATTATCTTGATCCACACCGTGTGTTAATATTTTATTATAAAATAGCTAGTTTATATTTTGGAAGCGGTGATAATTTAAAAGCAATCGAATATTTAGAAAAGGTAATTAAGTATAAAGATGTATCGCTAAGGGAAGATATTCATTGTTTTGCTCGGATATTAAATCTTATCGCCCATTATGAAGCAGGGTTGGACAATGCGCTTGAATATCAAGTAAAGTCTGTATATCATTTTTTAGGAAAAATGAATGACTTGCATAAAGTACAAATTGAGATTTTCAAATTCTTGAAAAAATTGAACCGTATTACAGTAAACGATCTTAAACAAGAATTTAAAGCGTTAAGGGATCGATTGAAGGTGTGCAGAGAAGATGTTTACGAAAGTAGACCGTTTCTTTACCTCGATATTATTTCTTGGCTTGAGAGCAAAATAAATAATATTACCGTTCAAGAGGTAATCCGAGAAAATTTCGAACAAGCAGGAAAAACAAAAACTTTTCAGTTAAAAGAATAGTTTAGATTTTCATGTTTTTTAATCCTTTTAATATTTCTTCAGTCATTTTATCTAAGTCAAATTGATGATGCCAGCCCCAGTCAGTTCTTGCCGCTGAGTCGTTAATGGAATTTGGCCATGAATCAGCAATTTTTTGACGAAAATCGGGCTTATAAGTAATTTTAAATTCAGGGAGATGTTTTTTGATAGATGCTGCTATTTCTGCGGGCGTAAAACTAATGGCAGACACATTATAACTAGAGCGTATTTTTATGTCATTGGGGGTTGCTTGCATTAAATCTATTGTCGCTTTTACAGCATCGTCCATGTACATCATCGGGAGAGCTGAGTTTGCAGATAAAAAGCATTCAAATTCACCTTCTTGGAGTGCTTTGTAGTAAATATCTACTGCATAATCTGTAGTACCACCACCAGGCAAGGTTTTATATCCAATTAATCCAGGGTACCTCAAACTGCGGACGTCAACGCCATAATGATTAAAGTAATATTCACACCATCTTTCACCAGATTGTTTGGTGATTCCATAAACGGTATTTGGGTCCATTATACATTGCTGAGGGGTGTTATCTACGGGCGTGTTAGGACCAAAAACAGCAATAGAACTTGGCCAATAAATTTTATCAAGATTATATTCTTTTGCTATCTCAAGTACATTGGAAAGGCTTCCCATGTTTAATTCCCAAGCAAATCCAGGATTTTCTTCGCCCTTAGCTGAAAGTACTGCTGCTAAATGATATATCTGAGTGATATTATGCTTTTTAACTATACGTACCATGCCTTCTTTATCCATGGCATTTAACGTTTCAAAAGGTCCTTTCATTAATTCAATATTCCCTTCCCGAATGTCTGATGCAATTACGTTGTTCTCGCCATGTAATTTGCGTAGCGCTAATGTGAGTTCTGAACCTAATTGTCCACAAGCTCCAATTACTAATACTCTTGTCATGTGTTGTTTGTTTCGTACTACGAAAATAATACTTCCTACCAACTATTCATAAAGTGGAACAGCAATTAAAGTGGAATTTTAATATTGATTTCAGTGCCCTGCCCTTCATCTGATATTAACGTAATTTCTCCATTCATTTTATTGATGACTTCGGATACGATGTAAAGCCCTAAGCCAGAGCCTTCTGAATTTTCATGACCTCTATAAAACATGTTAAAAACTTTATCCTGATGGTCAAGATGAATGCCAATTCCATTATCTTTTACTTTAATGAATAGATGAGTTTGACTTTGTTGTATAGTAATGTACACATACCTATCACCTTCTGTTTTATGATATTTAATGGCATTAGAGACGAGGTTATTAAGTATTATTTCAAGCCTTGATTTGTCTATTTTGATTTTATCATCAATCACATCCGTTTTGAATTTTATCGAATCCGCATTACTCATGTATCGATTGTTCTCAATTACATTTTTAACAATACTTGATAGGCTTACTTCTTCGGACTCTATTTGTAATCTAGCGTTTCTCGAAAGGTTAATAATGTCTTTAATGAACGAGTTGAGTTTGTATACTCGATCATTTATCATATCAAAATATTCGAGTGATTTGTCTTCTTTCACTTCTAGTTTAGCAATATTTATAAGACCTAAGATGGAAGATAAAGGGGCTTTAAGATCATGTGACGCACTGTATACAAAATGATCGAGTTCATCATTTGTCTTTTTTAGAAATTCATTAGCTTCAAGTAGTTCTTGGGCTATTTCATCTTTTTTAGTTTCAAAATTTCTATTAATCTTAACAAGATAAAGT
>Ga0224506_10000995_pt1 | contig 20977 bp, 15 predicted proteins | sample SF_Jan12_sed_USG_2_FD_169108 | JGI IMG/M metagenome (GOLD analysis project Ga0224506, IMG submission 169108) | Sediment microbial communities from San Francisco Bay, California, United States - SF_Jan12_sed_USGS_8_1 | ecosystem: Environmental > Aquatic > Marine > Sediment | place: USA... | reverse complement strand
AGTAGAGAAGGCTACAAGAAATCCGATATAAATATTGCTGAGTTAATAGAATCACTTGCATGGCCTGGTTTTCAAAAAGTAGCGTATAAATATTGGAAAACAGGGATTGGTGAAATGTATCGTTCTTTTTCTAAATCTGCTTTTACCAAAGCTTTACAAAAATTAATTCCCGAAATCACAAAAAATGATCTTACTATAGGAGGAGCAGGAGTAAGAGCCCAAGCTTGTGATAAAAATGGAGGTTTAATTGATGATTTCTTAATTTTTGAAAATCAACAAACCATACATGTATGCAATGCCCCTTCGCCTGCAGCTACCTCCTCTCTATCTATAGGAGAAAAAGTGGCACAAATGACCTTGGATAAATTACAATGAATAGTCAAGAACTAGCACGATATAGCCGTCATATCACATTGCCAGAAATGGGTATTTCTGGTCAAGAAAGATTAAAAGAGGGGAAAGTACTCGTAGTAGGTGCTGGGGGACTAGGAGCGCCACTATTGCTCTATTTAGCTGCTGCTGGCATAGGAACCATTGGCATAGTTGATGACGATGTGGTAGAAGATTCTAACCTTCAGCGTCAAGTTCTATTTACCACCGCAGATATCGGAAAATCAAAGGCAGATACAGCTAAAAAAAGAATTGAACAGCTAAATCCTTACATTAAGGTAGTGTCAATTAATGAAAGATTAACTACTGATAATGCACTAGCTATAGTAAAAGATTATGATGTAGTAGCAGATGGCACAGATAACTTTGCTACTCGCTATTTAGTAAATGATGCATGCGTACTACTCAACAAAGTAAACGTGTACGCTTCCATATTTCGTTTCGAAGGGCAGGTTTCGGTATTTAATTTCCCACAAAAAGATTCCCCAAATTACAGAGACCTTTTCCCTGTTCCACCACCTTCAGGATTAGTTCCCAATTGTGCAGAAGGTGGTGTTTTAGGGGTACTTCCTGGTATTATTGGAAGTATTCAAGCAAATGAAGTTATTAAAATTATCGCAAAAATTGGCAAACCATTAGTAGGTAGAATGTTTATATTTGATACACTGCTCTTTGAAAGTAGAATAATTAAATTTAGTACACCAAAAGATAGAACATCAATTACTTCACTAATTGATTATGAAGAATTTTGTAATGTTAAAGGCTCTAAAACACCATCATCTCAACTAAAAGAAATTAGCGTTGAAGAAATGAAAGATATGCTCGATAAGGGAGAGGATTTTCAATTGATTGACGTACGACAAGAATATGAGTATGCAATTTCTAATATAAATGGTGAACTTATACCATTGGCCGATATTTTCAATCAAATAGAAAAAATTCATACCCAAAAAAAAGTAATTATTCATTGCCAAAGTGGTGCAAGAAGTGGAAACGTAATCCTTGAATTAGAAAATGAATTTGGGTTCACTAATTTATACAACCTAAAAGGAGGGATATTAGCTTGGTCGGATAAAATAGACTCTAATATTCCTAAATATTAATAGCGATTTTATCGCAATAAATGTAACATCAAGAGATGAATAAAATAAAAAAAATACTAATAGCTAACAGAGGTGAAATAGCACTTCGTGTAATACGAACTTCAAAGGAAATGGGTATTAAAACGGTTGCTATCTATAGTGATATCGATCGTAATGCATTACATGTAAAACACGCTGATGAAGCAATTTACATTGGTCCTTCACCATCGTCAGAATCTTATTTACTAGGTGACAAAATAATAGAGATTTGTAAGCAGTTACATGTAGACGCTATCCATCCTGGCTATGGTTTTTTATCTGAAAATGCGGATTTTTCAAAAAATGTTACCGATGCTGGGCTACTATTTATTGGCCCCTCTCCCGAGTCTATAAAAGTTATGGGTAGTAAACTAGCTGCAAAAGAAGCTGTATCGAAATACGGCATACCTATGGTACCAGGTACCGACAAAGCCATTACCGATATTCCTGAAGCTAAAAAATTAGCAGAAGAAATAGGCTACCCCATACTTATTAAAGCAAGTGCAGGAGGTGGAGGAAAAGGAATGAGAGTAGTAGAAAATACTGATGAGTTTGAAGATCAAATGAACAGGGCTATTAGTGAAGCTACATCAGCATTTGGAGATGGCTCCGTATTTATTGAAAAATACATTACCTCTCCTAAACATATTGAATTTCAAATTATAGGTGATCAGCATGGTAATATTGTCCATTTGTATGACCGAGAATGTTCGATACAAAGAAGACATCAAAAGGTGATCGAAGAAGCCCCTTCACCTGTACTCGATGCCAATCTTCGTGATAAAATGGGAAAAGCAGCTGTAAATGTAGCAAAATCATGTAATTATTTTGGTGCAGGTACTGTTGAGTTTATTTTAGATGAAAATTTTGATTTCTTTTTTCTAGAAATGAACACTCGACTTCAAGTAGAGCATCCTGTAACTGAAGAGATAACAGGGATAGACCTTGTCAGACAACAAATAAAAATAGCAGAAGGTGAAAAGTTAGAATTTAAACAAGAAGAAATCAAAATAAGAGGTCATTCAATAGAATGTCGTGTCTACGCTGAAGATCCTTCAAATAATTTCCTACCTGATATTGGCACACTCAAAACCTACATTCGTCCACAAGGACCAGGTGTAAGAGTGGACGATGGCTTTGAAGAAGGCATGGACATCCCTATTTATTATGACCCCATGATTGCAAAATTAGTGACTTTTGCAGAAAATCGTGAATTAGCAATTAATAGGATGATTAGGGCTATTAATGAATATACCATTACGGGTATTCAGACCACCCTCTCTTTCTGTAAGTTCACACTCAACCACGAAGAATTTCGTAGTGGCAAGTTTGACACCAATTTTGCCAAAAATCATTTTACACCCTCTAATTTAAATACTTCAAAAAATGAAGATATAGAAAAAATTGCCTCTATTTTAGCCATTGAATTTGTTAATAAAACAAAATCGGTCACTTCTAACTCTTCTGTAGTTACGACTGAAGTTATCACAAACAATAAATGGAAAAGTAGACGATTTTAAGATATGGCTGAAATTCTTCCCTTGAAAGCATGGTTATACAATGACGAATTAAAACAAAGCATTGATTCCCTTACTTCACCCCTATTTGATGTGGTTTCTGAAAAACAACGAAATAAGTTATACGAAAATGAATTGAATAGTATTCATCTATCTGTACCTACTGGTAGTAATCCTTCTGAAAATGCATTAGAAATTCTTAACCTGTGGAAATCAAAAAAAATAATCGTACAGGATGAGGTGCCTAGTATCTATGTCTATTATCAATACTTTACCCTTCCAGGCAATAGCTCAGAAATTTGCCGAAAAGGCTTTATTTGCAATATAAAAGCATATGACTGGTCAGACAAGGTGATTTTAAGGCATGAAAACACTATGCCTAAATCCGTAAATGATCGAATTGATTTATTGAATAAAACACAACTAAATGTAAGCCCTACGCATGGGCTATATACCGATCCAGAATATGTGCTAGAAAAACACATGGATGAGGCCATCAATACCCCACTATTTGAAACCGAAGATTATCAAGGTGTCAGAGATGTTTTTGCCGTAATTAATAGCCCGTCTGTTATTGATGAATTTGTAAACCTCATAAAAGAAAAAAATATCATTTTGGCAGATGGTCATCATAGGTATGAGGGATCTTTAGAATACAGGAAAGCAAGACAAATTGAGAACCCGAACCATACTGGCAATGAAGGGTACAACTTTCACATGATGTACCTCACTAATACTGAAACTGACAACCTCAGGGTTCTCCCTACTCATCGATTGATAAAAGGGCTGCTAGATTTTAGTGAAGAAAAGATCATGGAAGTATTAAGTCAGTATTTTGTTATTAAAGAGATCATGGATCCATTTTCTATTAATGAAATCATATTAGGTAAACAATGGGCTTTTGGTCTTATTTTCAAAAATAACAGCTACAAATTAAGACTTAAACCAGAAATACACACTCAGCTTGATTGGCCTTTTTCGGAAGAAATAAAACAGTTAGACTTAACTGTAATGCACTACTTCATTATAGAAAAAGCGTTATCAATTATTGGAAGTAAACAACGCTCCTCCGAGAACATATTATTTGACCGAAATTTTGCTGACTGCCTCACCAAAGTGTTTCAAAATGAAGCTCAAATGGCTATTATCACTAATGATGTGACAATGGATGAAATAAAAAAGGTATGTCATAGTGGGTATACCATGCCTCAGAAATCTACTTATTTTTATCCAAAAGTGATTTGTGGGTTTTTATTTAGCTCAATAAAAGAAGACGAATTTTAATCACAAAATTGACATAATAGAATAGTACAAAGCACCTCAAACATTCACCAAAAGAGGTCATTGATATATCAATTTTTATATATTTCAAAATATTGTCGGAGGAGTATTTCCTAATTCTTACCTTTGTGACACTTTTACTAAAAGAATTTTAGATGAATTCAAAAACAACAATGAATAACGATTTAGCAAAAGAAATACTTCAACTAAAAATTGAAAAAAATGCTATCATCTTAGCTCATTACTATCAGGTGCCTGAAATACAAGACATCGCTGACTATGTAGGTGACAGTTTAGGGCTTTCGCAAGAAGCTGCTAAAACAGATGCCGATGTCATCGTTTTTGCGGGTGTTCACTTTATGGCAGAAACTGCCAAGATCATCAACCCCCATAAAACAGTACTATTACCTGATTTAGACGCAGGGTGCTCGTTAGCTGAATCTGCGCCAACAGGAGCATTTGAAACGTTTATAAAACAGCACCCCAATCACAAAGTAATTACGTACATTAACTGTTCGGCAGAAGTAAAAGCGCTTAGCGACATCACTTGCACTTCATCAAATGCTATAAAAGTGGTAAACGCTTACCCTAAAGATCAGCCTTTAATTTTTGCACCAGATAAAAACTTAGGGAAATATGTAGCTCAACAAACGGGTCGTGATCTAGTATTATGGGATGGTGCTTGCGTAGTACACGAAGCCTTTTCCATGGAAAAACTGATCTCTATTTACAAAGAGTACCCTGAAGCAGAAATAGTAGCCCACCCTGAATCTGAAAGTCATATTTTAAAAATAGCTCACTATATTGGCTCAACAACACAAATGTTGGATTATATAAACAATAGTACGAAGTCAACTTTCATAATTGCTACAGAAGTAGGTATACTACATCAAATTCAACAAGACGTACAAGACAAAATTTTAATTCCAGCACCTTCGAAAGAAGATAATACATGTGCTTGTAGCGAATGCTCCTACATGAAAATGAATACTTTACAAAAACTTCGTGATTGTTTAAAATTTGGCTCTCCAGAAGTAGATGTCCCAGAACACATTCGAGTAAAAGCAAAGCTACCTATCGAAAGAATGTTAGCTTTATCAAATAAATAAAGATGACTGATACCGATTTTCTAATAATAGGATCTGGTATTGCAGGACTTTCGTATGCTATAAAGGTGGCCGAAGACGCCCCACATCACAACATTCTTGTTGTCACAAAGAATGATTTGAATGAATCAAACACTAAATATGCACAAGGAGGAATTGCAGTAGTGACAGATTACGACAAGGATTCCGCACAGCAGCATATAAAAGACACTATTATTGCAGGAGATGGCATCTGCGACAAAGAGGTGGTCGAAATCGTAGTAAACGAAGGTCTTGAGCGGTTAAGAGAGCTCATAAATTGGGGAGCTCAATTCGATAAAAACAATGATGGAGGATTTTCTCTTGAAAATGAAGGAGGTCATTCAAAACATCGTGTCGTTCATCATAAAGACATGACAGGTAGAGAAATTATGAGAGCTTTAAGAGCTACTGCCATCAAAATGACGAACATCAAAATTCTTTCTTTTCACACCGCAATCGACCTCATAACTATTAATAACAACAATTCATCTTCTTGTCATGGAGTAGTTGTGCTAGACAATCTAAAAAGAGAAATAAAGCACATCAAGGCAAAGCAAACCATTTTAGCTTCGGGTGGTGCTGGTCAGGCATATCCCTTTACTACAAACCCTGATATTGCTACTGGAGATGGTATTGCAATGGCAAAAAGAGCAGGGGCTAAAATTGAAGACATGGAATTTATTCAATTTCATCCTACGGCTTTATATTACCCTGACAAAAAGCCTGTATTCTTAATTTCCGAAGCCGTACGTGGCTTTGGTGCAATTCTTAGAAACAAAGATGGAGAAGCCTTCATGCATCGATATGATGAAAGAAAAGAGTTAGCTTCAAGAGACATTGTAGCAAGGGCAATACATTCTGAACTCAATAAAAATGACACTAACCATGTTTACCTAGATTGCACGCACTTAGATAACGAGAAATTTAGGCACCATTTTCCAAGTATTCATACAAAATGCATAGAAATTGGCATCAATACAGCTCACGATATGATTCCTGTCGCTCCAGCTGCACATTATGTCTGTGGAGGAATTAAAGTAAATCAAGATGGCTTGTCAAGTATCGCAAACCTTTATGCTATAGGCGAGTGTTCTCGCACAGGTCTTCATGGTGCAAATCGACTCGCTTCAAACTCTTTATTAGAGGCAGTAGTATTTGCACATCGCACTTACCTGCACACCACTAGAACAATGAAGGATACTATTGCGCAAAACCATTCGTTTAATTTAACGCATTATAAAATTGAAACGATCAATGATACACTCACCCAATCATTACAACGACAATTGCAAGAGGTTATGATTCATTCAGTAGGTATTGTCAGGTCTACCACTGGGCTTACGAATGCACAAGAAGAAATAAACAAATTAGAACAAAAATTTAACGCTCTAATAAGTTCAGAGGTTACCTCTACAGAACTCATTACTTTGCGAAACTTATTCACTATCGCTCAGTTAATAATACAACATTCATTAAATAGAAAAATAAACAAAGGAGGCTACTACAATGTCGATTTACTCTAATTTCAATCTTCCTCTAGTACTCGCTTCGAAAAGCCCAAGAAGACAGCAATTACTTCGTGACATGGGATTTGATTTTACTATTAAAACGAAAGATACTGAGGAATCGTATCCTGATGATTTGCCCCCAGAAGAGGTGCCTGAATATTTGGCTTCAAAAAAAGCACATGCATTATTAGATGTAGTGAGTGACGAAACGATTATTGCCTCTGATACCATTGTTGTATTAGAAAATAAGATACTAGGAAAACCTAAAGATTACGATGATGCTTATCAAATGATTTTAAGTCTATCAGGCAAAACACATCAAGTAATAACAGGCGTGTGTTTACTAAGTAAGAAGCATAAAACATGTTTTAGTGATACTACCCTAGTAACGTTCCGAACTATTAGCAAAGAAGAGATCGACTACTATATTAACACATGCCAACCGTTTGACAAAGCTGGAGCGTACGGAATACAAGAATGGCTAGGGATGACTACCATTGAAAGCATTGAAGGGTCATATTATAATGTGATGGGATTACCAACACACAAACTTTATTTAGCGCTACTCTCTTTTCAGAAACAACAAGAAAAATCACCCTTTTAACTATCCATTTTAGGGTAATGGAAGAGCGAAATATATTTTTTCAACTACACTCTCCTAATATCTATCAATTTAACAGGCTTACGGCTGTTTTTGGGGTGTACAATTCTAAATAATTCCTCAAACGACATCTCTTCTAAATGAGGAGTAGCGCGTAACCTTGTCTTAAAATTCTTTTTGAGTGCATCATTATCAAACGCTCTTTCAGCACTAAATTTTACATTGATCATATCATTACCGAATTCGTCAGAAGCTATTTCAACACAATATAAAGAAATGTAATCTTGGTGATCTAATACATCAAAAATAGCAGGAGGATAAATCGTTGTTCCTTTATACTTGATCATGTGATTTTTACGACCTAATAATGGCCCTATTCTAGCTGTATTTCTTCCGCAAGCACATGGAGCAGCATATTTTCTACATATATCTCCTGTTTTAAAACGAATTAAGGGCATTCCCTCCACTCCTAGAGTGGTAATAGTCAATTCTCCAAACTCACCATCCACAACAGGACTATTATTATCATCTAAAATTTCAGTAATAATTAATTCAGGGTGTTCATGCCCTCCTTGTCCTTCTTGGCACTCCGTAAAAGCTGTTCCCATTTCCGTAGATGCATAGGTTGAATAAAGTTCTATCCCCCACTTTTCTGTGATTCTTTTCCCTAATGCATTTAGTTTCAATTCATCGTCACGGATGGCTTCACCGATACATACTGCTTTTTTAATAGAAGACTTTTTATAGTCAATTTTATGATTTTCAGCATAATCAATTAGTTTGATTAAAAAAGAAGGTACTGCGATTAAAATTGTAGGATTTAGCTCTTTAATATTCAACCATTGCAGCTCAGGCAATGCGGGCCCTACTCGTATCAATCCTGCCCCTAGTTTCCGTACACCTTCAGCGTAAGCAAGTCCGGCCATAAACCTACGGTCTATAGTTGTCATAATTTGAAAAATATCATTTTCATTCCCTCCTGCACAAGCAAGAGAAATCGATTCGTTGTAAGCTAACCTAGTAAGATCTTTCTCGGTAAGTGGCACCGTAACTGGCTGCCCTTCAGTACCCGATGTATTACAATAGTCTATTAATTTATTCTGTCCTACACACCAAAATTCTTTATTATACTGTTGTAATTCTTTTTTTGATACTGCTGGAATTTTTTTCAAATCCGAAATAGAATTAACCTGATCAATATTTATATGATGTGTATCGAAATGTTTTTTATAAAAACTGCCATTTTTTTGAACATACGCCAACGTTTGCTTCAACAATTTTAGTTGATAAGACTGTATCTCTTCTATTGGTTGCGTTTCAATAGGTGGAATTAAATTCTTCATATTTATTTTTCGATAATGACTACTGCAGTAGCATGTATTTCAGAATGAGAGATTGACAAATGAATAGAAATATCACCTCTACTTTCAGCCTCATTTTTCACCTCATTTTTTAAATTAAAATAAGGTTTTCCTTCATCATTATTTAACACAACAATATCAGACAATTTCATTTCTCCAACCCAACCTGTGCCTAATGCTTTCAAAAATGCTTCTTTTGCGGCAAACCTACCTGCATACGATGCTTTTGAATTTCCTTGAGCCTCACAATAAGAAATTTCTTCACTAGCAAACACCAATCGTTTAAAGGCTTCACCCTTACTTAGTGAACGTTCCATTCTCGCGATTTCAATAATGTCAGTTCCTATTCCTAAAATCATTATTGTGTTTTTTTTATACAATATCGTAATCCTTCTTGCATATGCTGCTGCTCACTTGCACGAGCGATATTTTTAGTTAAACCTACTTGATAATAATCTACAGCACTTTCATACGCTTCAATGGCTCTCATATAATCACCAAGATAGAAATAAGTGAGATAGCTATCAGGATTACTAGCTATAAAATTTTCAATCACACTTTCTGAAAGAAACGGTTCTCCTCCAGTCATTAAGTACACCTGTATCTGTTCTTTCACCTTCATAAACAGCTCATATTTTTTGTAATCCGTACTTGATAAAAAAGGATCGGCTGCTATGCTAATAGAGTCATTAAAATTTCCGTTAAAAATATGATTTAAGTCGTATCCCACATACGTCCCCAAAGCGTAAGGCGCAGCTGAAACCCATACTTTTAATTCGTTCGGTGAAAAAATAACAGAATGATGTGCTATTAGTTGGTTTATTGCTTTTTCATTCCCCATTCCTAACTTATCGCCATCCAACCCATTTCGATCTCTTAATATATTTACGACATCATTTACATCAATCGTTTCTATAGAATCTAACATCATGTTTACCCGTTGGTACCTATAATCGGAAACGCCTTCTTCACGATAGGATATGTTTTCTTTTGAATTTACAAGTGCATCGCTCTGAAAATGATTGGTTACTACCATTCTAGAAGTATCAGAAAAATACAACTCCGTTTTATCCTGTGTTTTTTCGATAAGCCCTACTCTCTTGTCAATTTTAGAACCAATTAAAAAAGTTTCAGAGACAAATGACTCATAGGTATTGGCAATTGCATAGGCTTCATCTATGGTAGAGGCATATTGTAAAATTTGACGAGCAATTAACGACACGGGCGTTTTTCCTTTAAAAGGAATGGGGGATTTGGCTGAATTTAAGGTGACAGTAAGGCCTTTTTCATTCATCCCAGAAACTACACCACTAAAACAAGCCCAAGTAACCGACATGAATTTATACCCCTCGGCTGGGTTAACAAAAGCGACTATTTTATCTTTCGAAAACTCTTGCCCAAAATAAAAGTCAAAATTTCTACCAATAAGAATAGTAGCACTATCTGTTTGGTCGTTCCAAACACCAAAAGAAGTACACCCTACAAGGTTCATATTTTGAAGTGCATGACCAATATCATGAGCTGCATGATAATTTAGAATACGATGAAACTTAGGTCCTATATGATCAAACCGATCAGACATCGACTGAGCACTACCATAAATTTCAAGAAGGTATTCATTTGGAATATAATCATCTAAGTCGCGATTGATCCATCCCACTAAATACTTTAAGAAAGTAAGAAACCCTTCTGAAGGCACTTTATTTCTAATTTCATCAATAAATGCAGCCTCTTTTTGTTCATTAAGGGTATACGCCAACTTCCCAAAAGCCTCTCCACGTTCGTAGGCTTCTCCTTCTAGGTATAATTCCCACAGTCCAAATTCATTTTTCCTCAACCAATTGTTATCGAGTTGAAAACGATCAACACCTATTGTTTTTACTTGGTGGCCTTCCAGTTTAGATCGACCAACCTCAGGAAGCGTAATACGAACATCATAAACATAAACAGCAAATAGCACTATTAGTAATGCTACTACTATCAATAATGTGTGTTTTACGATTTTTACTACTTTTTTCATTCAGGACGCTTATCAATTTTATTCTTTTATATTTCTACCTAAAGTCCCCATCCATCTTTTCCACGTACTTTCTCTTTCTGTAATTGAAATAAAATTTTCTGTTTTTGCACTAGAAAGATCAAGAACAGGGTTGATTTTATCAATTATCTTTAGTGTATCAAATACCACAGGAAGATAATCTACATCTAGTTTTTTCCGTTTAGCAAAGCTCGTAAGCATAGAGGTTTGAAAAGGATCAGTAGCCAACGCTATTTTTTCAAAGCCCATCGATTTTGCTAAATGGTAAGAATAGTATAAATTTTCTGTACTATGTTCTGCTTTTTTTTCTGTGTAAATAATTTCAGCAGGCACGCCAATAGCAACTGCATGTAATTTCATTACTTCGCTTTCGATATAGGAGGAATACACAGCACTACCTGAGAATATTATGTTTTCAGTATACTTGTTTTCATATAAGTAGTGTGCCCAATACACCCTCATTTTCATCACATCATGCCAAATTGAATCATGGTCAAGAAAAGGAAATCCCGGTACAATTACCACATCATAAGGACTATTAGCAATATTTTTATGAAAAGCTTTATTTGCCTTATTAACAGCACAAGAATAAAACAAATGAGATAACACCACCAAAGTGATCGAAAAAATTATGAATCGTTTCATATACTTATGGGTTATTATTTTTTTTACTGTAGCTAGCATATTTATGCTTTCACCACCTTTTTCATAATATAATCATTCGTAAGAAACTCCGAGCAAGTAGTTACAGCACCAATGGTAACACCCAATGCCCCATGCATATTCAAATTCTCGCCAGTAAGGTATAAGTTTGGCACTTTTGTCTTGGCAGAAATAAATGTTTTTAAAGGATTTTTATAGTCTTTCATTACACCATATAATGACCCCCATTTATCTCCAATATAGTCACGATAGGATAGTGGGCTTGACGTATAATAACTATGAATACTTTGTTTTACGCCTGGTAAGCGCTTCTCCAGGGCATCAATTAATTTCTCCGCTTTTTTAATTTTAAATTCCTCATAAGCCTCTCCCCTTTCCATAACTTTTGACACCACATTATATGTGTCTGCCCATTGTTGCGTTTCTTCTTCACGCATATATGCCATTAATGTTATGGTGTCGGCATAGCCATCATTTTTACTTGTAACACCAGTAAAAACTGCAAAACTTAGCGGCCAATCTTCTACTTTATAATGAGGTCCTTTCCAAACATCTGGATCGAAGTAATGATAGATGTTATAATTAAAATATTTTATTTTTCCTGGTTTTAAAGCAATATGAACGATAAATGTAGAAACAGTATTAGACAAACTTGTAATACGTTTTCGGTAGGCATTCCTAACTTTACCCTCTTCTACCATTTCTAATGTAACGGCAGGATGAACGTTTGATATAAAGTTTTTTGCAAAAAATGCTCTTCCATCTTCTAGCTCAACACTTTCGATCGTATTTCCTTTAAAATGAAATTTTGTGACATGAGCATGTTTTAATACCTTACCTCCGTTATTTAATATCACTCTAGTCAAAAGTTTTGCAATTTGTGTACTCCCATTTACACATCTATAAGCACTTTCTATATACGAATTCACCACTAAAGCATGAACATATAAAGGTGTTTTATCCGCCTCGCCAGCATATAGTACATTAGTTCCCGCTAATACATTTCTTAATCGTTGATTATTTGTTACTGAACAAATAAATTCATAGGCATTTACATCTAAAAAAGGCATGTTTTGTAGGTCACTATTACTAGGCTCTAAATTGTACATCGGAAACGTATTGCAAACTTCTATCAGCTTATCACAATATGTTCTAATGCCATTAATCTCTTCTGGAAAATCCTGAGCTAGTTGATCTATAAAATTTTGATACCCTTGGGCATGCCGATACACTTTTTCATCGTCATCAAACGAGATTAAATCAAAACCATCTTCGTCCATCCGTTTAAGGTTTAGGTCTTTCATTATCCCTAAATACTTAAAATATTGATTCAAATTTTGCCCTTCATCAAGACCTCCTATGTAGTGAATTCCTGTGTCAAATATACGTTTATCTCTAGAAAAGGTCTGCAAATTTCCTCCCAGTTGCTTATTCTTTTCAAGTACCAATACCTTATAGCCTTCCCTACTCAGTATTACACCACACTCTAACCCTCCTAGTCCACTACCAATAATAATGATGTCATATTGTTCTTCCATTAGTTAGTATTTCTACGTAATACAAATACGATATTTGAAGTCAGCTTACTCTTATCAATTATTTCCAATGCCAAGTTATTTGTAGTTGCAAATTCTTTTATTGTATTTCCTGAGATATAATTCAACTCATTTTTCGTTTTATTAAAACCTATTTTTGTAGAAATAACTTCCGTGAATTTTGTTCCTTTATGACGTTCTTTTTTATCTCGATCTCCATCACGAATAATGATCATTCCTTTATCAGAAAGACTATTTAGCATATTTAATAAGAGCATTTGTTGCCCTTCGACTGTAAGATAGTGCAAAACATCGCTTACCACAAAAGTATCGGAAATATTGTATGAATAATTTACAACATCGCCTACTACAAATTTCAATCCTTTGGGTTTTGAAGGGCAGTTTTTAGCGACTTCTATTTTATCTTCATCATAATCAATCGCTGTAATTGCTCTATTCTCTCCGCTAAAAGCTAAAGCGTATGACATTAATCCATACCCACATCCTACATCAACAATGCTCCCCTCTTTTGGAACTAATTCATGAAAAAGGCGATACTTCCCTTCTAGTTTGTATTTCACACGCAAATACCATTCTAAAACAGGCCCCTTATAGAGGTAATTCCCCATTAGCTCATGTTTAAAATAACTAGGGTACTCTTTCTCTTCGCGAAATTTTTGATATTCACTTTTAAAATACTTGCTTATTTTCTTAGTCCGTTCCGAATAACTTGTCCCAAAAGAAAGGTCACTATTCGTTATTCGAGGAAGGAATTTTAGCACTATATCCCCTCCCATTTTCATGGCGAATCCATCTTGTTTAGGCATTACATACGAAGTACCATGAAGAATAACAGGTTGTATATCTAAGTTAAATTTTTCAGCTAGAAAGAATGCTCCTTTTTTAAACCTTCCCAATTTAAAATCAGGAGATCGCGTTCCTTCTGGATAAACAATAATCGAATACCCTTCTTGTATCAAATTTTTGATTTTCACCTCTTGCGTTTCCATCCCCTCCGAGGACAGTATAAAATCGGCAAATTGAACAATTTTCCCAAAGAAAGGAGAATTATATACCCAGTCATTCGTCACCATTACCGTTTTATGATGTAGAGAAAGCAAGAGTAATATATCAACAAATGAGTGATGGTTCCCAATAATCACCGAAGGTTTAGAGAAATCAATATTTTGCTTATTTACAAATGATTTTTTCACATTTCCCATAAAAAACAGAAGCGTTCTTGAAAACAAGGTTACCAAGCGATGAAAAAGAAGTTTGCGAGATTTCACCTTTCCTATTGGTAATCTCAATAAAAGATGAAACGGAATTAACACAAAACAGCCTACTAAAAATTGCAAAAACGCCCAAACTGAAAACAGTAGAGAAACAAAAGAATAGGCAACATATCCTTTTTCTTTTCTTTTTTGGATCAAAAAATTGTAAAGAATGGGAGGTATCGTAAAAGTAATAAAAATAACAGAAACGATCCCTGTAATCGCTAATAACGCAATGGATTTTAATGCAGGGTGTTGTGCGAAAATTAATACCCCTATCCCTACCAAAGTAGTAATTGCAGATAACAAAATGCTCTTCTTAAATGAAATTAAGTCATCCTGATTGTATTTGTATTTTTGGGTAAGCCCTCTGACTACGAAAATGCTATAGTCGATCCCAAGACCGAAAATAAACGTACAAATGATAATATTGACAATATTGAATTTTAAATCAAACAGTCCCATGATGCCAAGTGTCCACAACCAACTAAGTAAAATAGGGGTAAAAGCAATTATCGTTAACTCAATTCTTCCATAACTCAACAAAATAATAATGAATACGATAATGAGTGAAGCATTTACCAAATAGCTAAAATCTTCTTTTAACAGGTTTACTAACCGATACGTGAAATAACCCTTATCTATAATCGTGACATTGGGCATATCCTTCACCAATTCTATTAAAGCCGGCTTATTTTTGGTGTGTAGCTTAACGCTAGACACCACTGAAACAGCTTCATTGTTATATACAATAAGATCTTCACCAAATACAGACAAGAGATTATTTAAATCATTTTTACTAATCGTAATATAATTTTTATACAACGTGCTATTTACCCCAATAAACGTATTGGCACGAAAGCCAATATTCTCAGCTTCCCTATGTAATTCTTTTAACACCGTAGTTTTAGGATTCTTTTTCCAAAACGAATGCCATTTTTCCACACGATATTTTTGAGTTTTCTCATCAGGAATGATATCATTTACCGTAAGGTAATCCAATATAAGAGAATCGTCTAGTGCTACACGAAGTTTGTTCTTTAGCGGTATGTTATTGTTTAGCGCTTCCCCAAAGTCATTACCTGACGTAACCAAGTACACATTGTTAACCGAAAAATTTGACACTTCATTTAGGTTTTCCTCATACGCTCTCAATTCAGGACTCATGTAATTGAGCTTCAACATGTCTGTTTCAAAAGAAAAATTTTTCCAAGTAAACAAACTCATCACTGTAATTATCGCAAATAGCGCTAACGCCCACTTACTTTTATGAAATGGGAAATTGGCAAGTTTCCCAATATTTCTTTGAATGAAATTTACTTTCACCTCTTTGAGATTGCTTTTACCAATCACCAAGTGAGGCAAAACCATAAGCGTAAAAAGCGCAGCACTCATAACACTTACTCCAGCAAACAATCCCAAATCTTGCAATGCGGTCGATCGAATAAGCAACAAAGAAAGAAACGCACAAGAGGTAGTAATGGCACTAATAAGAAGAGGTAAGGAGATGTCGGAAAATAATTTTTTTACGTCTTTTTGATGTGTGTAATGCGTAATAAAATGCAATGCAAAATCAAATGTTACCCCTAATAAAATAGAGCCCACACCCAGCGATATCGCTGAAATACTTGGTCTAAAAAGTACCAATACAGTAACCCCTACTAGTCCTCCAAACAGTCCTGGCAAAAGCACTAGAAGAAAAGTGTGGATTTTGCGATAAAACAAAGAGATAAAAACAAAAAGAACGGCTACCGCTAGGTTTACCGTCAGTATAATGTCGTTTTTTATACGTTCAGCATTCCCTACTGCTACTGCTGCCTGTCCAAAATATTCTATACCAAAATTTGAAGTAGCATAGTGTTCGATCAATAGCTTGAAATGCTCTATTAACTTTCCATTATTCTTTGTTTCATTAGGAGGATTCGCTAAATCGAGAAAAAAGATAAGATGCCTCGCATCTTTACTCACCAAATGATTTTGATACAATTGAATTTTATCGTCTTGCTGTAATGCTCTAGCCCGCTGAAGAGGTTTGTTTATTAATCCAAAAGGATCTTTTATCATCATTTTTTTTGTCACCACACTCATGGGCGACATTAACGATTTTAGTTTATTATCAAGGGTTTCACGAATTCCTTCTTTTGAAATCTTCTCTTGCAACGCCACATAATCTTCATCCTCCATATAAAAAGGAATATTGTTAAGGTAGTAGCTATATAGGGTTTCGATATTACTGTCCGAAAATTCAATGCGTACCGAGTCGATGTACTGACCACTTACTTCTTCTAACGTATCGGCAAACGCATGAGCGAAATCAATAAGTGTATCAGCATTTGATGTTGTATCTTCATTTTCTTGATACACATGAACTACCATCTGTTCATTGAGCTTAAAACTTTGCAATACCTTATTGATATACCTTATCTCCTTATCCTGAGGAATAAGGTTGATGATATTCTCTTCAAGCTTAATATGAGCGGATAAATACCCTAATAACACTACAATAAGCCCAACAATACCAATGAATGCTTTTTGCTTATTTTTTGAAAACTGATAAAAACGGTAAAAAAGATTTGTCATAAATCACCAACTATAGCATATTCGTATGCAAAATAAATAGGCGACAAATGTAAATAGTTTTTATCACCTGTAAAAATCCATAAATAGTATAGTTACGCTCCCTTTACAATATTTTTATTTTAATTTTGACACTTCATAGAAAATCAACACATGGGTAACGTAAAAAAGATTCATTTTATAGCTATTGGTGGTAGTATCATGCACAATCTCGCCATAGCACTCAAAAACAAGGGCTATGAAATATCTGGTTCTGATGATGAAATTTTTGAACCTTCAAAATCAAAACTAAAAAGACTTGGGTTATTACCAACTGTTGAAGGATGGCAACCTGAAGCCATAACAACAGCTATAGATGTTATTATCTTAGGGATGCATGCCCGAAAGGACAATCCAGAGTTGTTAAAAGCACAAGCACTCGGTATAAAGATCTATTCATTTCCTGAATACATTTACGAGCAATCGAAAGACAAAAAACGAGTGGTAATTGCAGGAAGTCATGGGAAAACAACCATTACTTCCATGATTATGCATGTATTAAACTACTGTAACAAGGATTTTGATTATGCTGTTGGAGCGGCATTAAACGGATTCGAAAACAGTGTTCGCCTTTCTGATGCACCCATCATCATTATCGAGGGCGATGAGTATTTAAGCTCTCCTTTGGACATGACCGCTAAGTTTTTTAAATACCACCACCATATAGGACTGATTAGCGGCATTGCTTGGGATCATATGAATGTATTTCCTACAGAAGCATTTTATACTGAACAGTTTGAAAAATTTGCCGACCTAACCCCAGCGAATGGATTTATCACCTACTACAAAGGTGATAAAAAATGTACTTCGGCAGCCATTAATAATAAAAATGGTGCAACCTCCGCTGCCTATGAAGCACACCCTAGTATACGTATTGATCATGATACTTTCTTGATTCACGACAAAAATAAAATTCCTATTAAGGTATTTGGTCAACATAATTTAGAAAACATAAGTGGCGCAAAAACAATACTCATGCAACTAGGAATTACAGACGAACAATTTTATGCTGCGATCCCTTCGTTTGAAGGGGCCAACTTACGCCTCGATTTAGTAGCTGAAAACGAACATACTACTGTATATAAAGATTTTGCCCATGCCCCATCGAAAGTGGCTGCCACCACTAGTGCCTTCAAAAAACAATATCCTGATCGTAAATTGGTGGCTTGTTTGGAATTACACACCTTTAGTAGTTTAAATACCGATTTTATCAGTAACTACAAGGGAACTTTACAATTAGCAGATATAAAAATTGTTTATTTCAACCCACATACTGTGGCAGCTAAAAAATTACCTCCTTTGTCTATTTCCAAAGTGAAAATTGCTTTTGGAGAAGATAATATTTTGGTTTTTGATAACCGTAAAGCATTAGAAAAACACCTATTAGAACAACAATGGGAGAATAAAAATGCATTGTTAATGACTTCTGGAAATTATGATAACATGGATATCCCTGCATTAGGAAAAAAGATTACAGAAACAAAATAAAAGCGTTTATAACGCACAAATTATACTTTTATACAGTACTAAATAACATAAAAAATAACAACGATACGCTCATGAAATTAAACCTGAAAAACCCACTTGCCTTTTTCGATTTAGAAACAACAGGTACAAACACCTCACACGATCGTATTGTCGAAATATCCATCGTGAAAGCGATGCCAAGTGGTGAGGTAATTACCAAAACTATGAAAATAAACCCTACCATCCCGATACCATTAGAAACGAGTTTGATACATGGCATATACGATGAGGATGTAAAGGATGCACCTACATTTAAAATGGTAGCTAAAGAATTTTCTAAATTTTTAGAAGGAGCCGATTTGGGCGGGTTCAATATATTAAAATTCGATATTCCTGTGATTGTTGAGGAATTTTTACGTGCCGAGGTAGAGTTTGATGTATCGAAAAGAAAACTAGTCGATGCTCAAAAGATATTCCATGCCATGGAAAAAAGAACATTAGGGGCAGCGTATAAATTCTACTGTGGCAAAACATTGGACGGGGCGCATAGTGCAGAGGTAGATACCAAAGCTACACTAGAAGTGTTCGAAGCTCAGATAGAACGCTATGAAAACGAAAAAGTAGTCGATAATTTAGGGAAAGAATTAGGGGAAATCAAAAACGACATGAAGGTAATTCATGATTTATTTACCAGTAACATGGTTGATTTACGTGGTAGTATGGTGATGAAAGATGGCATAGAAGTATTTAACTTCGGAAAACACAGAGGAAAGCCCGTAACAGAAGTATTGCAACGCGAACCTGGCTACTACGACTGGATGATGAGAGGTGATTTTCCATTAGACACAAAAAACAAACTGACGCAAATAAAATTAAGAGGGTTTAATAAGTAGTGATTGGTGGTTGGTGGTTAGTGGTTGGTGGTTAGTGGTTGGTGGTTAGTGGTTATTGGTTAGTGATTGGTGGTTAGAATAGGAGAAAAAAAATGGATTTAGAAGATTTAAGAGTCTATAAAAAAGGTATGGAGGTAGCCGAGTTAATTTGGAAAATAGTAATTCCATGGAATCACTTCGAAAAAGATACTCTTGGAAAACAAATGGTTCGATCTTCTGATTCAATTGCTGCAAATATCAGCGAAGGCTTTGGCAGATATCATCACAAGGACTCTAAAAAATTCTACTATTATTCACGTGGTTCTTTATTCGAAACAAAAACGTGGATTGCAAAAACCAATAAAAGAAATCTTCTTGACGATGATAAACACGAGCTTCTTATCGAAGAACTAAATATTTTAGGTAAAATGTTGAATAAGTTTATAAAAAGTGTTGGAACAAATATGGTTAACGAAGATGAACCTTCATACGGAAAAGACGAATAATCGGTTTATAAATACTAAAGCACGAATATCCAATGACCAATATCCAAGATACCATCATAGCATTGGCTACCCCACAAGGAGTAGGCGCCATTGCCGTAATTCGCTTATCTGGTGATGATGCCATCAGCATTACCAATAAAGTATTTAAAGGCAAAGACTTAGAAAAACAACCCTCACACACCATCCATTTCGGGACTTTGCGAGGTAAATCCGAAGACAAGGGGGAAGCTATTATTGATGAAGTGCTTGTTTCTATTTTTAAAACGCCTACCTCGTTTACTAAAGAAAATGTAGTGGAAATTTCCACTCATGGCTCACCATACATTGTGAAACAAGTTATCAAGCTCCTACTAAAAAACGGAGCTCGACTGGCCAAGCCAGGTGAATTCACCCAACGTGCTTTTTTAAACGGTCAGTTTGATTTAGCACAGGCCGAAGCGGTAGCAGATCTCATCAATTCCGATACTGCCGCTTCGCATGAAGCCGCCATGAACCAAATGAGAGGTGGTTTTTCCAAAGAAATTGGCCGCTTACGAGAAGAACTTATTCATTTTGCCTCTATGATTGAGCTCGAACTCGATTTTGGTGAAGAAGATGTGGAATTTGCTGACCGTGATGACCTCAAAGCACTAATTAATAAACTATTAGTGGTTATCGAAGCACTAATAAAGAGCTTCGACTTGGGCAATGTGATAAAAAATGGCGTACCCACCGTAATTGCGGGGAAGCCCAACGCAGGGAAGTCTACCCTACTCAATGCCTTGCTGAATGAAGAGCGTGCCATCGTTTCCGAAATTGCAGGTACTACACGCGATTCCATTGAAGACGAAATTACCATTGAAGGTATCAATTTCCGGTTTATCGATACCGCAGGGCTGCGAGAAACGACCGACACCATTGAAGCCATAGGAGTAGAACGCACCCAAGCCAAAATGAAAACGGCTTCTTTGATTATCTATATGTTCGACCTAGTGAATGATTCGGTAACCGAGATACTAAAAGAAGTAAACCGACTAGAGAATAGTGGAAAGCCATTTGTGTGTGTAGGTAATAAAATTGACAAAGCCGATCCAGCACTTGAAGCCCAGCTAAAAAATAAC
>Ga0224506_10000994_pt1 | contig 20990 bp, 20 predicted proteins | sample SF_Jan12_sed_USG_2_FD_169108 | JGI IMG/M metagenome (GOLD analysis project Ga0224506, IMG submission 169108) | Sediment microbial communities from San Francisco Bay, California, United States - SF_Jan12_sed_USGS_8_1 | ecosystem: Environmental > Aquatic > Marine > Sediment | place: USA... | reverse complement strand
CCTGAATTTTATTGGAAATTATAGTTATGATTAAATTATTATTTGATTTTATTGATTTGTTCTTATTAGAGGATTGATTAAAAGTGACAAAAGTAACAGTAATTGGTGCAGGACATGTTGGGGAGATTGTAGCATTTGGTCTTGCACAACGAGAAATTGTTAATGAAGTGTTATTGCTTGATATTGTGGAAGATATGCCACAGGGTAAAGCTCTTGACATGTTTGAAAGTACTCCCATAAGTAGTTCTGATACCAAGATTTGGGGAAGCAATGATTTTTCACAAATGAAAGATTCCGATATTGTTGTTGTAGCTGCAGGTGTACCAAGAAAACCAGGTATGGATCGTATGGATTTACTCAAGGTTAATGTTAGCATCTGTAAGTCTGTGGTTGGGAATATTAAGGAACACGCACCAAATGCCATGATAATATATGTTGCAAATCCTGTTGATGTATTAACATATTCTGCAATGCATTTAAGTGGATTTTCTAAAAATAAAGTGTTTGGAATGGCAGGAATTCTCGATACCGCAAGATATCGATCATTTATTGCAATGGAGGCTAATGTTTCCACTAAAGATATTCGAGCAATGGTTCTTGGAGGTCATGGTGACAGTATGGTGCCATTACCAAGGTATACAACAATCGGAGGGATTCCATTATCTGAATTTCTATCACAGGAAAAAATTGATGCAATTGTCAATAGGACAAGAAAAGGAGGAGGAGAAATCGTTAATTTATTGAAGACTGGTTCTGCATACTATGCTCCTGGATTAGCAGTTGCCGAAATGGTAGAGGCAATTGTGAGAGATCAAAAAAGAGTTTTACCCGTAGTTGCATATTTAGATAATCATTATGGTTTTAGTGATGTTTACGCAGGTGTACCAGTTATACTTGGAAAAAATGGTGTTGAAAAGATAATTGAAATTGAATTAAATGATGATGAAAGAAAAGCATATACTGAATCAATTTCACATGTGAAACAGGGAGTAGAAGAAGTAAAAACCTTGTTATGAAAGTTTTTTATTTAAAATTTTCTTCCTACATAATTTCATAACTAAAATTATTAATGAATTTTATTGGTAATCTCATACAGTGAACAAGATTATTGTAAAAAAAATTTTAGAATACAAGACAGTAATAATTGAATTAAATGAGCCTTCCGGTAATCAATTTAGTGTTGAATTATTAAATCATTTAAAGCAAATAATTATTTCATTGAAGGATGATGAAAGTATAAATTCAGTAATTTTGACGGGAAATGAAAGAATATTCAGTGTAGGTGGTGATATATTTACAATGAAAAAATACATAGAAAACAAAGAATATACTAGATATATTGAAGAAATAGTACCATTAATCAATGAAATTATTATGATGATAGTAACTCATCCATTACCATTCATCAGTTTAATAAATGGGTCTATTGCAGGAGGTGGAATTGGTTTGGCATTTATATGTGACCATAAAGTTGCTAAACCAAATGTTAAAATTTCAGTAAGTTTTAGTTCTATAGCGCTTACTCCTGATAGTTCAACCTCTGTAATTCTCCCCAACATCTTTGGGTATTCCAGATCACTAATGTTGATTGGAAGCAATAAAATCACTCTAACTGATGAATTGTACACGATGAATAAATTAGACGCAATTGGTGAAAATTCATTAGAATTAGCTCTAAAAATAGCTATGAACTATAAGGATGCAGATCGGTGGATAGTGTCAAATGCAAAAAGATTGTTTAATATTCAATTAATTGCTACTTTAGAAAACAATCTCAAGATTGAGTACGATACAATCAAAGAGGCAAGTAAACGAAGAGAACATTGGGAAAAGGTAACTATATTTAAAATTTAGTCTTTCACCACAAATAGTTTATAAATATTTAGTCTATTCATAGTTATTCCGATTTATTTAATAATTATATCCTTTCAATAGACAATAATGTCTGATTATGATGATGAGTTAGATACTGATATACATGATTCAAATTATGGATCAATCAGTGATTTAAAGAAAAAATCGACTGGATCTGCTAAAAAAGGGTTGTTGGTTGGTTTATCATTAACGATTGTATTGGAATTAATATTGGGTTTCATATTGACTCCTCAAACAAATTTAGTACACCGTTTAATAGTTTATAACTTGGGTTTAATAATTTTAATTGTTGTTGCTTTTATAACCCGTAGCACATTTAAGATGATTTTCAATACATTGATTATATTAGCTGCAAGTTTTGCTTTGCCTTTGTTCCTGCCAGAAAGGTTTTCAGGTTTAATGACTCCTTTTCTTCATTTATTCCCTGTGTCAAATTATATACTTGGAATTGCAGAGGCTGTTAATATCGCTTTAGACCCACAAGTGCTATCTTATGCCCAGTATCTAAGATATGCTATTTTTGCGATAGACATCTTCTTTGCATTGATTGTTGGTATGTTGTGTTCAATATCCATTTCAGGATTGATTAAATTATTCACCAAAAAATCAAATATAGTAATTAAACTATTAAGATTAGGATTATCGACATTTTTCTTTATTTTCAGCTTCTTTATATTACCATACTTATTGGTAGTTATATCTGGTGGTACACAATTTGTTCTCGCAATGGGTGCAGGAACTGCAAGTTTAAGTGCTGGTTTTCAAGAATCTACAAATCCTGCTGGTAATATGACATTAGCTAATGAATATTTTATTCAAGCTTCAGAGTGGTTTCTAGTAGCTGATCAAATGATTCAAGGTTTAAAAGATTTACAAGTCACTACGTTATTAGGTCTTTCTATACCCGAGTTTACGTATCTAATAACTAGTGGATTGACATTAATTTCTGCTTCTGTAAATTTAGCACAAGGAATCGTACCTGCAATGTCTGGTGTAAGTTCAATCCAAAATGGTATTGCTACATCTATGGGTGTATTGACGTCGGATAGTTCAAACAATACTGCATTGACTATGAATTCATTAAGCTCAACTGATGTGGCACTATTTAATGAAGGTCTTGCAGAAATGGAGCTTGGATTTAGTAACTTTAGTCAATCAATAGATTTCATACAGCTAGCACTTGCAGATGTCAATTCAATTGATTCTGCAGAATTTAAAAATAATATGGGATCTACAGGATTGTCAAATGGAGATGAAATTGATATGATAAAAGAAGGTGCTGGTTTATTTGACAAAGTTTTAGGTGTTTTAAATATACTAATATCGGATCCTGATGGTAACGGCCCATTAAGAGCTCCATTTATTCATTTATTACTAGGTGCATTTTCATTAAACGAAGTATCTGAATTAGTTGGAACAGAATCTAATTATTCTGGGACTGGTTCTTATTTTAATTTTGTAAGAGATAATATGTCATATGTCGAAGGAAGTTTAGATAATACAATTGATGGACCTGTGAAAGAGTTTTATGACTATGTGATAACTGTTGGTGATTTATCTCCAGTAAAAGCCGATTTTGCTGGAACGTTTGATTTTATTAGAGATGCTTCTAATATATCTGCTAGTTTCGCGTCTTATGGATTATTAGCAACACCTTCATTATCAAGCATGAATACTTCTCTGTCAATATTTCAAGAGTATGATAATATTACTGTTATTCCTAGGTCGAACCTGAATGGTAATATTACATCTTTGGATGAAACCATTGCAAATGCAAGTTCAATGGTCGATTTAGGTACATCAATCACTGCTTTAATCAATAATATGAATGCACAAGCTGAAACTGGAAGTTATGGATTTATGCAAGGAGCTGCTGAAAGTTTTGTATCTATGTTCAACGAATTTGATCTTCAAAAAGACGGAACCAACTTCTGGCATATGGCACAAGGGTATCAATCTATTCTGAATAGTGTAATTCATTTACAAGATATAAATACTAATGTTAATCATATCCAAGAGAATATTGATCAATTGGGAAGTGGTAGTTTTTCAACTTTTCCAGCTGATATAGAAACAAATCGGGCAAATATAGAAAGCAATACAACTAGTATTGAAGTCTCATTAGTTAGCGTAAGATATTATCTTGTTCAAGCAAATGGTAATTTCTCATTAACTATTGGTATGGAGAGTGTACTATCTACCACTATTAATGCACTAACAAATATTACTCAAACTGGAGGTCGTCTAGACATAATTGATATACATATTGGTAATCTGTCAAATTTGGCAACCAATGCAACTACTGAAGTTACCTCTCAATTAATTTTGAATAATTATATTAGTGATTTTACAAATCAGGTAAATGGAATTACAGATCAAATTGCATTAATCAGTACTGATTTAGCCGGTGCCGAACTTTCGTCTTAATATTACAAATTTTTATTTGGTTTAGTTTCTTCTATAAACCAAACATAAACACGATATAAATAAATAAATATAATTAAAAGTTCAGGAATATAGTAAACCGATCTTTCTTCTTGTACAGAAATATATTGAGATAAAAATGTCACATATATGACAATAATTTGAATAAGAGATGCAAGAATTACATAGATCGCCTTCTCCATTTTATCTTCACCAGGATTCCTTAGCTGATAAGATAGATATATTACATAGAAAAACGGAATAAATATAATAAATGACCAAGGAAAACTAATAATTGTATATTGATCTGAATTAAAATCTGAATTCGGTGTAAAACGAATTAATAACATCCATGGGAAATAATATAGCATTTCAACCATACTACCATATGAACTTTGGATTTTTGCAATTGTTGGAATTAATAATACAATTATAGATGTGACTAAGAAATATTTATCATCAATATTTGAATTATAACTCGAATTAACAACATTTTCACTCATTCCAATCCTTTTGTAATTACTTGAACTATATTCCTTTCTAATTGATTCTAAATAATTTAACTATTAATTTAGATTTACAATTTTTTTAAATAAAACAGTTTTGTTAAAAATAAATTATCTAATTAAGCATATATTTTAAATCTAGGAAATCAATATTCAATTGTTGTTGGCTCGATCAAATGAGAGATATAATCTCTTGACAAAATCATTTTCATCTGGTGATAAATATACTCTAAATCAATCTGCAGATGAATTGATTCAGTTTGTTTACGAGCAACGAAGAATTTCATTACCAATAATATACTTATTAGAAAAGGCCTACGCTACTTGTAATTTAAAGGTACAAATTGCAGTTGCCGACGCTTTATTATTTCTCCTAAATTTATCATTTTATAATGATGAAGATGTTACATTAAATCAAGGTAGAAGTGTGTCTGAAATTACATTGAAATTATTAGACGTAGTAAAAGAAATATTTTCATACTGTAATGAACCTGTTATTCGGTCTTTTTTTATATTTCATTCAACTCCTATCAGTGATTATTTGAAAAATTCCTTATTCTCCGACTATTATAAGGAAGTTTGTGAATATATTATTAGTCAAAATCAGTATTATCGAAAATTTTATGCATTTCAAAGAATTTATCCCCAAAATCAATTAGCTGATTGGTTGAAAATTATAACAGATAATATTGAAAAATAAATATTATCTAATATTTATAGAATCCTTGACCTGATTTTCTCCCTAACATTTTTGCGGCAACCATTTGTCTTAGGAGTTGAGGTACTCTGTATTTTGAATCTTGAAATTGTGTATAGAAAGAATCAGATACATTTAATGCAGTATCTAGTCCAACTAAATCTAATAACCTAAGTGGACCCATAGGATGATTGAGACCTAACTGAACACCCTTATCAATATCTTCTGCAGACCCAATTCCTTCTTGAAGTAAAAATACAGCTTCATTTAACATTGGCACTAGGACACGATTTACAATAAAGCCAGGTGAATCTTTTGCAACTATTGTTTCTTTACCCATTTTATGGGCAACTCCTAATGTAATTTCTAATACTTCTTGTGATGTTTGTAGCCCTGTTATAATTTCCACTAGTTTCATTACCGGAGGTGGATTGAAAAAATGCATACCAATAAATCTATCACCTCTATTTGATCCACCTCCAAGTAAGGAGATTGATATGGTAGAAGTATTACTGGCGATGATTACATCATTTGGTAACATATCATTTAATTTTTGATACAAATCAATTTTAATCTCAATATTTTCAAATACTGCCTCAATAACAAAATCCACGTTTTCAGTTGCTTCTTTCAAGTCGGTAAATCCTTTTATTCTACCCATTATTTCAGATATCTCATCTTCAGTTATACTTCCTCTTTTCAATCCTCTTTCTAAATTTGATTTTATGCTGGATATTCCTTTATCAACAAAATTTTGAGCAAGGTCAAATCCGTGTACGTTATATCCTACTGATGCAGCAACATGGGCAATACCATTACCCATAGCTCCTCCAACTCCTAAAACTAGAATGGTGTTAATCTCACGAGTCATTAAGAAATAAATTATTCTCATTTATTTTTAGTTTTAGCTGGATAACAATAAAAATGCAATAAATTCAATATTTCTTAATAGTAAAATTTATTGAAAAGTGTTAAATCGCCATTCCAATACAATAAGGTACTTTAGATTTAAAATGTAAAAATAATTAAGAAACAAATGAAATATGAAATTGGAATAATTAATACAACAATAAATACTCTTGAAGGAACAGAATTAATGTCATCAACACTTTTGGAGCAAAAACTATGTGCTTGTATTCAAATCGATAAAATTGAGAGTAAGTTTATTTGGTCAGATAAAATACAAACAGATCAGGAATATCGATTACAAATAAAACTTTTACCAAAAAATATTGACAAGGTAACAAAAATGATTTCTACCATACATACTTATGAAATACCTGAAATAATAGTAACAAAGGCGCTAGTGAATGAGTCATATTTTGATTGGATGATTTCAGTTTGTGTATAATTTAAAAAATCTTTCACCTTTTTCTTTCTTATTCATTAGGGTTTATAAGGAAATTTGTACAGATGTTATTGTGGTTTATATCGAGAAAAGATATCAAGAGATTTCTGTCGATAGTAATCTCAAGAGAATTCTAAGTAAACCCCCCCTAATTATCATTTTGATTTACTCAATAATAATTTACATTTATAACGACTATAATCCAATTGGTGACTCCAGATTTATTAGTATCTTGTTTTTTCCTTTGTTACCAATTATAGTTCAGGAATTTATTTGGGATGTTAATATAAAAAAAGAAAGGCAGAATGCATATATTCACTACTCCATTATAAAAAAACATAGAATCACATTTATCGCATCAGGTATTGTTTTTTCAACATTTCTCATTCCTATAGCATTATTTTATCGTGTTATTACAGGTATCAAACCCAATACTCCTAATGATTCTATTTTTGGGACATTTTTTCCCTTAATTTCAATTATTTATCTAAACATAGCTACAATGCTATTTGCATTCTTTACTGTGGCAAGTTTTTATAGAATAAAAGCTGAAAATCATATAAATGGTAAACGATATCATTTTATTTCATCACCTTCACAAATATCCCTATTAATGTCATACTCTTATGCATTTTCAAATTTAGGAATTTGGATAATTTGGGCTGCTGAAAATTTTAATCCATCTGCACAATTAACATATCTAACATATTTAGATACTATTCTCTTAGAATCAACTCCTGCTATCTTCTCAATTTCATTTACATTTTATTTCACTTCTATATTTATTGCAAAATTCATTCCCAAGTTAATCATGCAAGGGGGATATAAAAAACCAAAAAGAAATGAATTGTTATCATGGGTCGGTAGTTTACTCATTATCTTAACCATTCTCAGTGTTTTATCCGGTCTTAGTTCTAGTTTTTATTTACAAACGCAGGGATTACATAACACAATCCATAATTTTTTCATTTTATGGGCACCAATTCTATTAACAATATATACCATGACATTATCCAAAGGTGTTAGTGTCTGTTCAAATTGTAATATTGGATTAATAAAAGGAAAATGTCCAGCTTGTCTCGAAGGAGACAAAATTGATTTATCACTAAAAATGACACAATTCAAGAAATTCTCTCACCCCATGTGTCCATCATGTGGTAGTAATTGGGTTAGTTTATCAAGAATGTGTAGTATTTGTAATTTTACTATTTTACTTTCGTGTGAACGATGCTCGCAAACAATTAACCCATTATGGAATAAATGCAATTATTGTGGAGAAGCTAGATCTAATATACCAACGATTGCATTATCATCTACTGGATCGATCGGGTATGCAAGAACAAGCTCTCTTTTGAAATTTTTATTTGCAATAATTTTCATTATTCTCATTTATCAGGTTATTATACTTACAAACATTATATTATTTATTTTAGATGACACAATTAGTGATGGGTATATATATTACATATATGATGATATTGGACGAATTCTTTATTTATTTCTCTTAGATTTTGGCATCATTATTTTGATGATTTTATCTACAAGAGATGAATATTCTCCATTTGTAATGATTGCTAGTAAAATTGCTATTGCTCCTGCAAGTATTATTTTAATTGCATCTGTAATAAAACTCATTCATGTAACATTTCTTGCATTTTTTCAGGATCAGAGAAAAACAATTATTCAGAAATTATTATCTTTTGTATTGGGGACTATAATCTGTATTTTTACATTAGTAAATTATTTTAGAGGATTATTACAATATCAACCTGTAATGCCATTTAATCCAATTAACGTACTAAGTAATGAGGAGAGACGATCTATACAATGAAGGAAAATTTAAACTCTAGGACCAAGCAATTAAAAATCAATTTTTTCAATAAATCGGCTAAATTAAAAAGTAAATTGACTGTTGTATCTGGTAAAAAAATCAAAAGTGATAGCTTTAAGTTTTCTAATTCCAAAACAAAGTCTACACAAGCGGGTGGTGTCATCTTATCTGTTGGGTTGATATTCGGCTTTGGAGTTCCATTACTCATGAATTTGTTATTTTCAGAGTTCTATATATTCCTCTTTCTTAGTTCATCAAATCACACTCTGTTCGGAATTTTAAATCTTTTTACACAAATTCTACCCATGATCGCTTTGAATATTACAGATGCCTTAGTTTGGTTTACTATTGGATGGTTTATTGGTGGGATACTTTCAGGTTTACTCTATGGAAAAACAGCGAGTCGTGGATCTTTGTATAGCTCAGGTTTGCTAATAACAATTCTATCTTCGATTCTATATATTGTCGGGGTGTCATTAATAACAAATCAATCAACACTATTTAATGATGCATTTGGGTTAAACTTGGCTAATGGTTGGTTAATTAGTACAATTTCTCTTTTAATAATTATCCTAATCATTATTACCCTTTTTTCCTTACCTTTGATTTTAATTAGCTTTATCGGATTTAGAGTTGGTCTTATATTACAAAAGGCATTAGGTGATTAAAATAAGCAAGAATAACAAACACACTGAATTGGATACTACACATAATTGGCCTGAATTTAATTTTACACGAACAAAAAGAATAGGTAGACGAAGAATAATTATCACAATTATTATTGCGTTCATACTTACATTAATTATAAGCTCTATTGGTAGTAGTAGAACTGAAAATTTCAGTAACACGGAAGAAGAAATCGATTTACAAGATAGTCCACAAGGTTTACAAGGAATACCCTCAATGAACAATACAAATTTTAATTGGACAAGAGACTTCAATGAGTTAAATAATGGTTCAATACCTGGGGCTGGTTTGCAGAATTTAACTGATATTGGTAACATCGGTGATATTGATGAAATAATTGGGATAAATCCAAACGATACACTTAACTTACCAGATCTAGGAGATCCAAATCTAGGGGATCCTAATATTCCTAATATTCAACCTCCCGGTCAAATAGATGTAAATCCTCCTGATTCAAATATTGATCCTGATAATGGGTTTGGTGATGGTTCTACTGATCCTGGTACTAATCGATTTTTACCTGAAAATCGAGAAAATAAAGCACGAAATTTACCAAGTTTCGGTATTAATCTTAAAGAAATTTTTGATAAACTAAAAACTAAATTGCCTGATGTATCAAATTTTAAAATTTCCCAACAATCAATAATTATCTTAACTACATTTATGCTTATTATCTATGTAAAAAATCAATTTTTACCTAATTTATTAAGAGATATCCAAGAAGGTCCATCAATGACATCTAATCAATTGTTCATCAAATCAAAGAAGGAAAAAACTGATAAAAACTATCAAAGAGAAAGAGAAAGAAGACTATTAATGTTCAAGGATCATATCATTGAGATTACTCTCAGATGTAAGAGTAGACTTGAAAAAGAGGGTCATTCATCTGTCATAATTGATGGATATCAAGAGCTAGATCATGCATTTGCCTTATTTACGCGATTAAAACGTCAAATTGGTGATACTCCATTAGAACATGCCTTGAAACATTTTGAATCAGGAGAAATTAGTAATTTTCACTTAAGCGGTATTGTTGAGTTATTCTATCAAATTAGATATGGTCATAAGGAATTAGAACGGCAACACGGAGTTGAATTTATCAATCATCTAGAAAATCTAATTATTAGTACCAATATTGATGATGTACAAGAACACAAAGACTCTCCATCATTAACAGGTATAGAGGAATAAAGATGAATCAAAAAAAGCTACAGGCATTATTAGTTTTGATAATTATATCAATCGCATTTACAACTTATTCTTCAATACCATATACACCTCCACATTCAATTTATAATAATGACTGGAATGGTAGTTCTATGTTAAAAAATAGTTTGGAAGAATATCTAGATCTTGATATAAGTCGTTTTTTAATATCTCCTCTTTTATTAGAAACAAAAAAAGATATCAAATTTGTAACTATAATAGGATCTGAAAGAATTTATACACAAGCTGAAATTAATGCATATAAAAAATTTGTAGCTTCTGGAGGATTTTTATTAATTTTTGAAGATTTTGGTCCTTCCAAGGCAATTGCAGAAGCAATGGGTATTCAATTTCTACCCGGTGTATTGAAAGAAACCTCTGAGAACCATTATATAAATCGTCCCTCACAATTTTTTATATATGATTTGATTTTTAGTTTCTTATTTCCTGAATTAGATTTATCAATTGTATTACTTGCTTCAGAAGCAGCAGGAATTATCGATTTAGAAGGAATGGCACAAGGGATCACCATGCCTATATTGCTAACTTCACCTAGTGTTTTTCTTGATACAGACAATAACAATATACTAGATTCCAAAGATTTATACATGGCCACAGGAACGCCAGTTGGATTACTTAAATTTGTTGGCGATGGATTTTTAGCTGTAATTTCAGATTCTTCCATACCACTAAATCAATACTGGAATAAGGAGTTAGTAATTGGTAATCGTATTTTTACACTACCTAATGCATTTTGGACATTATATTTTTATTACATCGCAACATCACTTGTTGGTACAACATCTGTTGTGTTTGATGAAAGTCATCAAGGTGCATCTTTATCATCAGCTGCAGGATTATTTAATTTAATTACAGGTACGTGGGTAGGTCTTCTTAATACAATTTGGTTTGTTTCAACATGTACTATTATTATTGGGTTTTATGCATATAGAAATAAAAGAAATAATTCAAAAAGAACGAGAAATAAGAATATAGGTGTGGTTCATCAGGTAAAAGGTGAGGATAGTAGATATATAAGTAATCCAAATTTAACAGAATTATTAATATCTGAGCAATATATATTATATCAAAAATTAGGGAATGCATTTATACATGTTGCAAATAGTGATTTAATAACAAAATTGAAAAAAATAGGAAGAGGCAGTGAATTAATAGTAGAATTAGAAAATAAATATGGGGCATTAGACAATAATCACTCATTTGAACATTTATTAGAAATACATATTAATTTACGAAATTATATTGATGAAAATTACCATCGGTGGATATAATCAATCTAATTAGAAATTGTATATTTTTAATTGAATAGGTTTTTCAATGAATTAATTTGTTTTAATTATAGCTTAGTTTTGGTAAGGAAATTGAATGGATATTAATACTATTAAAGAATTAACTAGCAAAATTGTTTTAGAATCTAGAAAACGATTAGTAGGGTATGATGAAAATATAACATTGATATTAGCTTCTTTATATTCGAATGGTCATATTCTTTTAGAAGGAAATCCAGGGATTGCAAAAACATTTGCATCAAAAACATTAGCAGATATTTTGGGAATGGAATTTGGAAGGGTTCAATTTACACCTGATTTAATGCCATCTGATATAACCGGTGTAAATGTTTTTAATCAAAAAACATTGGAATTTGAGTATTTACAAGGCCCTGTATTTACAAATTTTTTATTATGTGATGAGATAAATCGAGCACCTCCCAAAACTCAAGCAGCATTATTAGAAGCAATGCAAGAAAGACAGATAAGTGTTGAAGGTGATTCCAAAGTATTACCTGATCCATTTTTGGTTATAGCCACACAAAATCCGTTAGAACATCAAGGTGTATACAATCTACCTGAAGCACAAATTGATCGATTTTTAATACGATTAATAATTGATTTACCTGATAAACAAACAGAATTTGAATTATTACGATTAAAAGATAAATATCGAGATAGGGATGTTGATACATTGTGTAACACTAAAATTATAAAAGAAATACAAGAAAAAATATTAGAGGTAGAAATCTCAGAGGAGGTTACTAAATATATTATTGATATTGTCCATGCAACTCGAGATAACTCAAATATTGAAGTTCCTGCATCTCCAAGAGCTAGTTTAGCATTGATGAACTTAGGCAAATCAATCTCTGCCATGAAAGGAAGGGATTATGTTCAACCAGATGATGTTAAATCAATTGCATTTCATGTCTTAAATCACAGGATAGGATTATCTCATGAAGCAGAATTAGATAGGATAACACCAAAGGAAGTAATTGATAATCTTCTCAAGGATGTTGAAGTTACAATTTGATGTCAAATGAAAGTTAAACTTAACTATCGTGGTCAATTGTTTGTTGCAGGAAGTATATCTGGAGTTGCCTTGGCTGTAGCTTTACGTAGTCCACCTTTAATTCTATTGTGTACAATTGCAATATCGTACCTCATTGCATATCCATTGATGGTACGTAATTTAGAACAACCTAATATCGAGTTATTCGTTTCACTAAGACACTCAATTCTTTATAGAGGTGAGATTGAAATTCTAAATATTCATGTTATTAATAATTCCAATTCCCTAATCCCATTAGCTATTTTAGATTTTAAATTACCATTTGGTTTGTACACAATAAATAAACCATCAAGGTATATATTTAGTTTAGAACCATCTGATGAACAAATTATAAATGTACCTTTGTTACCTACTGCTCGCGGGACGTATGTAATTGGTCCTATTACAGTTAGTACTGGTGATCCATTTTTACTATTTGAAGAGGTTTTGTATGTAATTAAGGAAATACCATTCCGAGTATATCCAAAACGAATGGGTAGTAAAATTTCAAAAGCTAAAACAAAAGAAGTTTTTACTAAAATGATTGGTATGTTCTCCACAAAATTGAAAGGCCAAGGAACTGATTTTCATCATTTACGTGATTATGTTAGAGGTGATCCTAGTAAAATTGTAGATTGGAATACAACAGCGAAGAGAACAAAGCTCATATCGAAAGAATTTGAAGAAGAAAAGAAACTTGAAATAATTATAGCTTTAGCTGCAGGTACTACAACAAGAGGTCTGAAAATTGATTATATGCTTGGTACTACAATGGATATTTATGATGGAGTTATAAACGAAAATCATCCTGTTGGAATGGTTTTGTTTGATAATAAGTTAATAGCTGATTTTCCTCCTTCAATGTCACAAAGAACTAAGTTTCATATATGGGCAAATATATATAACTTATTGCCAAAAGATGTATATGCTAACTATGATATACTTTCACAATATATTGAGAAAAAAGGAATTACCAATCATTTAGTTATTATCGTTGGTGATCTTGAATACAGGGATGAAAATACATATGAACTAATTTTAGAGTGTATTAGAAATATTAAACTACGTGGGAATAATGTAATATTCATAGATGTTTGGGGATATCCATTTTCATATGAAACAGAAATAATGGATGCAGCAGCAGATTTATCATCCGAGGATTATGGGAAAATACTAGGTGATGTAATTGGTAAAGGAATATCACAGTATAATATTTTTAGAGGTATCGATATGAAAATGTCAATTCGGCGATTTGGTGGTATTTACGGCTATTTTGACGGACCGACCGATAATATTGTAGGTGTACTTGATCGTGCATTATACTCATTTTTTGGAAAAAAATGGAGGGTTGGTAGTAAATGAGTAAAAGCGATGAAGGATTTGTATCTGAAGGATTATATAGAGAAGAATCACTTTATTATGACTTAGGCTATCGATTTGCCACAAATGATGGAAAAGAAGTTGTACGTGCCTTTGATCGAGATTATGTTCTCTATTTGCTAGGGACATCGATATTTTTAATGATGATGGGTGGAATAATTCAAATTTATACCATCAGTATTATTGTAATTCACCTATTTTATTCACGATATAGTAATCAATCTGCAAAGAATACTGTGAAAATTCCAGTATTACTTTTAATAATTTTAGCAAATGTTTTAGACCATCAATTATCAAAAGTTACACTTCAACCTGGAGAACTCTTTCAAAATAAATTAACGCCTACTGTTTGGGTAATTGAGATCATTTGGGTAATAATATTTAGTCTTCAAGCTTTAACTACTTTACAACCGACTACACCTCCAATTGGGCCTGAACCAGCTGTTCAACCAGCAACTAGTGAAACTTTATTTAATTATGAAACATTAAGTGAAAGACTTCAGAAATCAAATTTTGATCTAAATCTTAATGAGAAAAATATTAATATTGAACAATTAAGGCAAATATTCAAACAACTTGTAAATTATATATTTGGTGTAACATTTGTTGCGATTATAATTAATCTAATACTATGGAGAATACTTGGTTCATACGGTGGTGGTAGGAATTTAGCTGAAGAATATTTAATCTCTGGTATGGTATTAATTCTATTTGTGATTTTAATGGTTTTTTCAAATTACATATTTCCTGATGAGGATATAGTTGATACTCACATTGAGACTGAAATGGAATTTTAAAGAGAGTTAGTGTATGGTATCTAATATAACCAAATTTATCTTAATAAATGAATTATACATATGAAACATTAACAACATAGATAAATCATTATTTAATTACAATTGTATATCTAATAAGATGCTTGATGGGAGGAAAAATAAACGAAAACTCAGGATGTAGAAAATAAATTGGATAATACCAATAAAAAAATATATACCGATGAAGAAACAACAAAAATTAGTACATCTGAAGACAATAATCCTGAACAAATCGACATAGATATCAAAAATCGTGAAGAACAAACAAAAGTTGTAACTAATGATCAGATTCTAGAAGATGAAGGTTCAAAAGAAGAAGCAAAATCACTTTTCGATGTGAAAAAAATAAAAATTGATGCTAGAAAAGTAATTGTATTGTCTGATATTCATAGTAATATGACCGCATTTAATGCAATATTGAACGATATAAAAACAAGAGAGTATGATGCAATATTCTGCTTAGGTGATTTAGTTGGTTATTATACACAACCAAACGAAGTATTGAACAAAGTTAGAGAAATTGTCGATGTTTGTGTAATGGGAAATCATGATTTTGCCTTAATTGAACCTGAAATACTACTTTATTCAACATTACAAGAAGGTGCAAAAATTGCTTTGGATCATAACAAAACACAGGTAAGTGAAGAGAATAAGGATTGGGTAAGTAAATTACCAATGAAAATAATTGTAGAAACTCCGTATTCAAGTGTTACGCTAGTACATGGTGATCCAGTAACAATTTTTGGTTACATCTATGGTGTAACAGATCAACTATTTGAACAGTCCATAAATAACGCATTAATGCAGATAGACACTGATTATCTTATGGTGGGGCACTCTCATTTACAAGGAGAATATTTTTCAGATTTTGGTAAAGTATATGTAAATCCTGGTGCAGTAGGACAACCTAGGGATAAAGACCCTCGTGCAGCATATGCGATTGTTGATCTTGCAACAAGATCACATGAATTAATTCGAGTTCCATACGACATTGCTGAAGTTAAAGAAATGGTAATAGAATGTTGTTTTCCAGTTTATTTGGCTGATCGATTAGAAGTAGGTGAATAATGTTCTTAATATAAAATTAATGCACCATTTGTCCATTAAACATTAATAAAATCATTTAATATGTAAATCAAAACAAGAGATGTGAAAGTTGCAAGAAATCACATCGAGTATTTTACAATGGGAATAATTGGACTCTTACTATTCCTTTTTATTACTGGGTGGTTTTCATCCAAAAGTGGATATAATTTGGTTGTCATTGAAAACCCAGATCCCAATTCGATGTATCCCACGTATTTTCAAGGAGATTTATTTATTATCAAAAAAATGGATGCTCATGAATATGCAGTTGGAGATGTCATAGTTTATGAAGGCAAAACACAACTTGTTATACATAGAATCATTGAAATTCTAATTTCATCAGACGGTGAACGGCACTTTAGAATTAAAGGTGATGACCCAGTAACGAATAATCGTCCTGATGATGGCTCACTTACAAAAACAAACAATTCATGGGTAACTGCAGATTATATATTAGGTGCTACAGTTCAGCGAATTCCACACATTGGGCATTTATCAGTTGCAGTTCAGAACAATCCTTTTATGACAATCATAATCACTATTGTATTAATTGTTTCGTTAATTTCTCTTTTTATGGAAGATGATGATGATGAAGAAAAGAGCAAGCATATTGAAATAAATTCGGAAACTATTCGTCTCGAAATTCAAAAACAATTACAGGAACTAAAATTAAAAATAGAATTAATACTAAAGTATAAATTAATTGTTTTATTCTTGCTGGGATTATTAATTTCACCTTCAATTATTATAGGGTTCTTACAAACTGATACTTCAAAAAATGGAGTTGGTATTGAAGAGGTTAAAATTTCCTATACTGCGAAGATGATAAATAATATTGATTCTGTGGCCAGTGAATCCGTATTTATTCAAGCAGAAGTTACAATTTATAATCAAAAATCTTTTTCAAATATACTTGGATATGATATGTTAGTGTATTTAGACGAAGAACGTACAAATGATATAAGTCATACCATCTGGAATATTGATCGAAAATTTAGAGGAGTTATTACCGTCGGTGGTTCAATAATATTTGCTGGAGGTGATGACCTTCCATTTAATACAAATACAACCGTTATTCTACATGGGACTATAATACTTCATACAAAAACGTTCTTTGTTAATGAGGATATCCGCTTTGATTGGGCGTTTAATTATACATACAATTAAAGAATAATAATAATTGATATTCAATAAACTAATAAACTGAAAAACACTTTCTTGGTTTTGATAACCTAAAAATCGATTATCATTGAAAGAACTTTTATCTTAGTTATAGAATATATTTCTGAGAAGATTTAAATGAGTGAAGGAAAAGAATTTCTTTTTAAAATATTACTGCTGGGGGATGGGGCTGTCGGGAAAACAAGTATTAGGGAAAGATATATGGGTAAGGGTTTTAGTGGCTCATATGCAAAAACAATCGGTGCTGATTTTGCAAGTAAGGACCATCCCAAGGGTGGTCATAAAATAAAATTACAAATATTTGATCTTGCAGGTCAAGACGCATATGTAGTGGCAAGAAAAGCATTTTACAAAGGTGGTCAAGCAGCATTTCTTGTATTTGACCTTCAAGATAGTAGTACAATGAGTAACCTACGTACTTGGATAAAAGATGGTATTGATAATTCTGCAGGTACAATAAATACATTCGTTATACTGGGTAATAAAGCAGATTTGACAGATACTCGTCAAGTATCAAATGAAATGGCAATCGAATTCTGTCAACAGGTTGCTTTTGAGACTGGGATTACTTTTGTATTCCTTGAAACTTCTGCAAAAACTGGACTAAATATCGATGTCGCATTTGATATTATGACCACTCGATTATTAAAGAAATTTAATATTGATATTCCACTTGATCTTCCCGATGGTGTCTCATTAATCGGACCTGGTGGTGCAACATCTTCATCAACATCTGCAGAAGATAAACAAGCAATCCAAGCAGTTGCTCAAGCAGCAAAAGATTCAAATAAAGCCACAATGGAATTGCAAGGCAAACTAGAATTGGTTGTCAAAAAGATCGAAGAAATGGACAAGAGATTAGGTGCTGTTGAGGAAAGGTTTACTAAATTAGCATCAATCGTTAAGCAATTAGTTGATAGCAATAATAACTCCTAAGCTATCCATTATCTATTTGAATTAAATTAAACCTTTATTTTACTTGTGTATCGATTGTGAACTATTAACGTAAATTTAATAGCTCTCTGAATTCCTTATATATCTCAAATACATCTTCATTATAAAACAGCAAAAAGGTAAGAAAATCATATAGCTTTCGCATATCTACATTAATCGATCTAATCTCTTTTTCATTGGTTGAAATCCATTTTTCAACAATATGGTGATGTACACTTGTGTCTAATTTTTCAAATTTGTTAAAGAGATTTTCTAATGTAGTTGCTTTTAGTTCACCTTCTGTATCTATTTTAATAATCAAGGATCTTAATTCAACTAAGAAATCTTTTGGATATTTTTCACCAATTTTTTCGTTTGCAGTAAAAGCTCTTGCAGTTCTACCGTAATATGACGTGAATCTTTTTCCTTGTGGGATTTGTTCTACCACTTTTATAAATCCGTCATTTTCTAATCTTTGTAGATGAAAATATAGATTTGCTTTCTTAATTTGTTTATTATTTTTATCCGTTATATTTTTCTCATGGAGAATGTTCATAATTTCTTTTGCGGAAAGTGCATGTCGAACATTGAAAGATATAATTTGTGAATTTTCTTCTACAGAAAGATCGTCTTGAATACCAGTGGCAAGTGTATCAATTATTGCATATCTAATGGGGTCACGTAAGGTTTCAAAATTCACAATGTCATATTTCTTAATCATTGGTAATTCATCCCAGAATTTAAATAAATTCATTATTTGCTCGGTATTTTCTGTTTCGATTACCATAATTTCTAGTTCTCTCTTATTATAATTTAATATTGTGTTATAAAAATCATTGTGTGTTCAGTTGGATACTTACTCAATATATGTAATAATATAACACAATATTCAGTCAAGTACTTATTATAATTTGACTGGAAAAAGTAATAATTAGGTCAATTGCTGGTCAATATATTTATATACTTTTGATGTGGTTAGTATATTGCTGACCAACATAATATTCAGTAGAACACTAACTATATTGGTGGTGACTGAATAAAATGGTTGAGTCAATGTAGGACGTGAATAAATAAATGGTAGTAATAATCAATGAACAAATGGAAAAAATCTGCAATTGCACCTTAGAATCAAATAGTGGTGTTTTCAAAAAGGTAAAACAATTAATTCTTTTTGGACGTCATCCTTCCAAAAATAATGATAAAGAACGCAAATTACAGATTTTATCAAATAATCCGAATAAAACGATCGACCCAGTAATGGAACAGTATCTGAAAAATCCTGCTTCCTATTATGAATCGATACATTATACTAAATTCGTTAAATAAATACTTTAAAAACTCTTTATAGCCTAAAATTGTTGAATAATTTTACTTTCAATTTTTTATTCTTTGAAATATTCAGCAACTGTTTTTTTGAATGAAAAGAAATTAATTGGTTTTTTAATAATATCTTTAATTTTGACATTTTCCTTTGATATCGCCATTGGATCTCCAGTTAATACTAGAATAGGGATGTTTTGATTAATTTTATATATTTCATCAATAAATACTTCTCCAGACATGTCTTCCATGTGTAAATCTGTAATTACCAATCCTATAGTTTCTATATTTTCCTTGAATATTTGAATTCCTTTAGGGCCATTTTCTGCACTTAATACATTAAAATTTTGCTTTTTTAGATATAACGTTAAGATATTTAATTGATCTGGATCATCATCCACAATTAAAATATGTGAATTAAGCATCTATACGTGTTGCGAATTTGAAAAATATAAAAAATATGTATTAAAACGATTGAAATAACAAAAAATTTGTTAAAAACAAATTAAACAGTACTTTTTACTTATTCAACAAGCACAATATATTGATATTAAATTCATTAAAAGTCTGCGTTATTGAATAATCACTTTTTCAAATAAAATAACTCATCAACTTTGAGTGTATCGATAACGGATGAAATATCTCTTTATTAATTGTCATAAAAAACTGTACATTACAATATTTAAATAAAGACTAAAAATATAAAACAAACAGCAATGGTGAAAATCAGCTTAAAAGACCTCAAAGTTGAATTTGAACAATTTACAGCTTTACATAATATTTCATTTGAAATACCTGAAGGAAAGATTACCACACTTCTTGGACCAAGTGGCTGTGGGAAAACTACAACTTTACGATCAATTGCTGGATTCAATTTTCCTACTGGTGGACAAATATTGTTTGATGACAAGGATGTGGTAGGTGTTCCACCTCAAAAAAGAGATACTGGGTTTGTATTTCAAAATTATGCTCTATGGCCACATATGTCGGTTTATCATAATATTGCATTTGGATTAAAACTGAGAAAAATACCAAAAGAAGAAATAAAAGAAAAAGTAACTAGGGTTGCTAATTTAATGTCTATAGGTGATCAACTCGAAAAAAATCCATCAGAACTGTCCGGTGGTCAGCAACAAAGGGTGGCACTTGCTCGTGCCTTGGTAATTGAACCTTCCGTGTTGTTATTTGATGAACCATTATCAAATTTAGATGCAAAACTTCGAATGGAAATGAGAGTGGAAATAAAAAAATTAGTAAATGAATTAAAACTTACTGCAGTATATGTAACACACGATCAAGAAGAAGCCTTAAGTTTGTCTGATATTATTATTGTTATGGAAAAGGGAAAAATATTGCA
>Ga0224506_10000993_pt1 | contig 20994 bp, 16 predicted proteins | sample SF_Jan12_sed_USG_2_FD_169108 | JGI IMG/M metagenome (GOLD analysis project Ga0224506, IMG submission 169108) | Sediment microbial communities from San Francisco Bay, California, United States - SF_Jan12_sed_USGS_8_1 | ecosystem: Environmental > Aquatic > Marine > Sediment | place: USA... | reverse complement strand
ATGAAATATACAAACCTCACCGCTCTCTGGTGGAGAACATGGATCGACCCAAACGATCCACATTTCGACAACAGTTGGCCGGTCGCCGTGACAGTATACGACGAACTAACCTTCACGTACAACCTAACCATAGACCCAACCACCAACACGGCTACGCTGACCGAGAACCACATTATAGGAAGAATGCGAAATCTTCTACTTCGTTTGTTACCGTTTTTGTGGATACATTACAACAGTACCGGCACTTACTTCGGAGCCAAAATAAGCAATGATACAATCTATGATTTCATTCAAGACAACCAGATAAAAATGAGCATTGTGAATTTCCAAACCACAATAATGGCTGATCGAGAAACCCACAGCCAAACAGCAACTGGTCAAAACGTTAAAGATGCTGAAACTCCAATAACTGACACATCAATAACCACGTATGCAGACGACGGCGAAAAAATCTGTGAAGCCGACTTCGGCACCAAAAAAACCTATAAACTGTACAACTATACGCAAGATCAAACAGAAGTTGAATACACAACTCAACTGCCCGAACTGCCATGATTGCAGGTTTTGCAGGCAACGCTGGGCTTTTCACACATCATATAGGATTAATGAAGTTCCTACCCTTGTTGGTCGTCAACATGTACCCCCAAATATACGCCAGAGCAAAAGAAACCATATCAAACATGAGCCGAGCAAACTACTTCTATCTAATTGCCTATCCGGATTACAGCGGCTACAGAGTGGAACATGACCCTAGCATAACCATGTACTTGACAACTTCTGCAGCGCCAACTCCGCCAAACTTGGGCGGCTTGATCGTAATTGGCTCTATTGCAGTTGTAGTCATAGTGGCTGTGGCTATGGTCCTACGCAGAAGAAAATCTAATTAACTACCTTAGTCGCCGGGATCCCAAATAACAACGCAAAAGCCAACAAATTGATTCCTCTGTTTTTATTTTTTCTGCCAGACAAGACCTAAGCAAATTTGTCAGCTTTCTTGAAGTTCACCTTTGCTATTGGCTAGTATATGCTCTACATCATGGAACCGTAAATGTTTTGGATACTATTTTCCAGCCTTCTCTAAATTTGTAAAGCAGCATATAATCTGTAGAAAAATGTGTCGTACCTTTGAAAACGTCTAGTTTAACCATTGCCGCATTTCTAGTGACATCCATTAATCTGAGATTGTAGGTCGTTTTCGATTTCCACAGTTCCGGATTGGTTTTTATCATTTCGGCTATTCTATTGAACCATTCATCCACATTTACTTTCTCAACGTCATTTTCGCCTAGAACAAACATCGAAAAATCTTGATGAAAACCACTTTCTACCTTGTTTCTGTCTTGGCTCTCATGTATGCCTTTGATATAAGCCTCTTCGACTACTTTCTTAATGGCTTCTCTATCTTCCTCTGTCATAGTCAAGTTTCCTTCGATTAGAGTTTTCGTTACACTCTTTCTGTTTTTATAAAGGTTTTGTTAACGCCCGCGAACAGTTCTTCTCATTTGCAAGACATTGATCTTTTCTGCGACAATCCCGTCGAATTCACGAGGAACAAATCATAGTTAGCTAAATGTGCAAGATGATGGCTTAAGGAAACTTATGAGGGCAAAATGGCAAGACTACAACCTCGTGTTGAGCACATCGAGAGCTTGAATTCTAATTACCAACTCTAACTCCACATGCCAGCCCTCCGAATATAGTATAGTGTATAGGCCAGGTGATACCTGCTCTCCTTCACGGTCTTTCTGACTCCATGAGAAGCCATAAAATGTTAATTCGGCTTCTTCCATGGGTTTGACCCGTGGAGGGTTCCATCGTACGTAGTCAACGAACACATAGTAGCCCGTCGCTGCGGGATGACCTGCAGAATCCAGCACCCCCCACCCGAAAAAGTTTGGTCTATACTCGTTTATTGTTCTATTGCTGAGGTTTTTCTGGAATATTCTGACCCGAACGAGCTGACCCGTTTTATATACATCCTGCTCTGTTTCAAATCTCAGCTGCCAATCGCCGAAGTCTATTATTCTCGTCATTGGCTTGGGTTTTTGAAAATCAGGAGGAGGAGCTAGCACTGATAGACCGACGACGAATGCAACAACAGTAGCCACCGCAATGTAATAAGATATTCTATTCATGCATATAACCAAGAAGATATATATGGATTTAATTTTATTTAACTCTGTCCATGAAAGCATCAAAAAAAGGTCTCAGAAATCGCAATCTCGAAAAACTGACTGTCTATTCTATATATTTTGTAGATATCCCTTGCTTCTCAACCATTCGGTCTGATTTCTCTTGTAACGCCAGATGATGTCGCCTCGTTTTTCAAACTGGAAGTCCCAAGGTGACACCAGAACAATGTCTCCCTGTCTTATCCACGCTCGTCTTTTCATTTTTCCACGGATTCTACACAGACGTTCACGGCCATCCAGACACTTCACCAAGACTCTGTCAAAGCCAAGCAGCTTCTCCGCGACACCGAGAACATCACTGCCTTCAGGCAGCACCATACTGGTGAATTGATCTTCGCTAATCACCTTTCTTTTGCCCAAAACAAAACCTCTAGCTTTTGAATACTAGTCTTTCTATCGGCGATTTTCGGTTCGCCCAGCATTCTCGACAGTACACAGGTCTGCTCGGGTCAGGCTTGAATGGAACCTCGCACTCGTTTCCGCAATCCGTGCAAACTGCCTTGTGTGTTTCCGGGGATCCTCCATGCGATGTCTGAATCTCGCTTTCCAATTCTTCTATTGAAGTATTTGTCAACGCTCTAATTCGATCCAGTTCTACTATTTCTCCATAGCCCACAAGTGTTATAGCAGTTCCCTCGCGTCCCATTCTAGCTGTTCTTCCAATCCTGTGAAAATACACTAATGAGTGTAATGGGACATCGTAGTTTATTATGTGGGTTATTCCTTGAATGTCCAAACCTCTTGCGGCAACATCAGTCGCAACAAGAAACTTCAGTTTTCCTTTTCTGAAAGAGCTGCTAACGACATCTCTTTGCGGTTGAGTGAAACCACCATGTAACGGTTTTGCGTCGTATCCTTGCGCCCTTAACCTCTCTGCTAACATGTCCGTTCCTACGCGTGTTTTGCAGAATATTATGGCTCTCTCTATGTGGTTTTCGTCTAAAATGTTACATAAAACCCGAAACTTTTCTTTAGGGTTTACAACTGTGTAATACTGACTTATTTGCGTAAGGGCTATTTCGTCTTTGCTCACTAGTATTTTTTCGGGTTTCTTCATGTATCTGTTGCACACATTCATAACTGACTGATCTATAGTTGCCGAGAAGAGGCTTGTTTGCCTGTTTGCAGGCACCTTCGAAAGTATGGATTCTATATCGTCTATGAAACCCATATCTAGCATTCTATCAGCCTCGTCGATAACAACAGTCTTGACTGATTCCAAATCTAGTGTTCCTCGTTTAAGATGATCTATTATGCGACCAGGCGTGCCCACAACAATTTGGACGCCGTTTTTCAACGCATAAATTTGTCTTTGGATAGACGTTCCGCCGTAAATTGGCAAGACCTTAAGCGCTGCATATTTACAGATTCGGCTTATGTGCTCTGCAACCTGTACAGCGAGTTCACGCGTTGGCTCCAGAACTAGACCTTGAACCCTTTTGTTTTTTGAGTCTAGACGTTCAACCATCGGAATTCCGAACGCGGCAGTCTTGCCTGTCCCGGTCTGTGCTTGTCCAATAACATCTTTGCCCTCAAGTAATGGAATTATCGCTTGAGCTTGAATTGGAAAAAGATTGCTGAACCCAAGCTCTTCAATGCTGTTCATGACTTCTTGGCTCAGCGGCAAATCTTCAAAGCACTTCATTTGCATATGTTTAATTCCTCCCTTCACAAAATTTCGCATGCAGATTTCAAAAGCCCTCAAAAGCTTCCTAATTTAAGCACGAATCATTGTGACAGAATCACCCAATAACAAATCTCGTATAAAAAGGTTTACCACAGAAAATCAGCAAAATTCAGGGAAGTAGAAGAATTCATATGCATGGTGGCAAAACGCTGAAGAAAATTCAGAAATTAACAGAAAACGGTTTTGAATACACCGTAAAAAAAAGACCTCAAATTCCCTGAAAAAGACGCGAGAACGTTGCGACAATAAACGCTACCTATAAAAGGCAAGCTTACTATCTAGACTAGCATAAAAGCTTGGGAAAACATGATTGAGGAATCCGATAATAACGAATCAGTTTCGCCGGAAAAACTCTTAATCGACAATCCGTCTGACTTTCAATTTCACGCCGCTTATCTCACCTACTCCGACACCTACGACAAAACAACCAATCCTGAAAACAGAAAACAGCTAAACCAGAACATTATGGCTCTCCAACAGAATCAAATAAGTTACCCAACCTTTTACAAGAACATAAATCAATATCGGGCGCAAGACAGCCCTCAGCACCGCTACAGCAGAGCTTTTGTAAGAACTCAGAGAAAACGAGAATGGCGCAGAAAATCGCAAAAACTAGAACGAAACAAGCGACACAAAAGATAATTGAGCGCCGAAAAATTAGTCGAAATTGCAGATTCTTTGAACGTTTTTTAGAATGTCTTTCAGAAGAGATTATAACGTCGCCAAATCATGAACTCTAAGTTCCGATTTCGCTTTCTTCCGATCTAGTCTATTGGTTAACTCGCTTGAAAGAACTGCTCCGAGACTGTTTAAGGCAAAAACAGTATCGTTGAGAGAAGCATCCATTTCGGTTCAGCCATGACTTTTCCGCAAAACCAAAAACAGAGTCAAAATGAACAAACTTGGAAGAGTAGCATAAGCTAATTCTATTTGCCAGATTTCAATTTAACATTAGCCATTGCATACATTGCTCTTTTTGTTTCATTCAGAAGGTCAAGGTCTTTTACCATTGTAAACTTATCAACATCTGAGAGTGCTAGTCTCTTTAAGTTATTGATTCTAGCCCAGTCAGCAAATTGACTGACCTAAGAAGGCAGTTCCTCTTTCTCCAGCGCGTGTGCATGTGCAACGGATGAAAATACATATAAACGTTCCGAAATATGCGTCTAAACATGTCGCCGCTTTACACGTTCTTAAGATATTGTGAAAGCAGCAAACTCGAAAAGGAGATACTTGATTGTGGCGCTGGTGGGAAAGAGCCGCCCCTTTATATTTTCCATCAATTTGGCTACAAAACCCATGGCGTTGACATCTCTGAAGAACAAGTAGAGAAGGCGCAGAGAAGGCGCGTGCCTTTTGTAAAGAAAAGGAAATTGACCTAGACATTCGAATGGGCGACATGCGAAACTTGCCATTTGAAGATCTTTCTATTAGCTTTGTGTATTCCTTCGATACCATATTTCATATGCCAAAGAAAGACATAGCAGCCACAATTGAGGAAATGAAACGCGTGTTGAAGAAAAACGGCTTGCTCTACGTCAACTTCGTTTCCACTGAACACAGTACATTTGGAAAAGGTCAGAAAGTCGGTGAGGGAGAATTTATACAGAACGGACACGACGGAAAAATCCTACTCAGTTACTTCAGAGACAATGAACCAGATCCGTGTTTCCGCGGATTCGAGATACTATGCAAGCAAAAGAGAATCATGGAGTTTACTCGTAGCGGAGCCCGCGCAATTGGATTCAATGTAAACCGCAAGAAACACGTTTATGCTTCCCTAGATTACATCGTCAAGAAGAGGTAGTTTGCTCCAGCACAATCCCTCTTTTTTGCTGAGCGTTTGGTTTAGAATTGCGCTCTCTTCCATATGTTGTATGGACACTGTCTCCAGCAGTAGCTGCTTCCCTTGAAAATGCAGTTTTGACACTCGGTCCTATCAAAAAGCCTCCGCTTACTCACAGGTAATTCACATTTATTATTATAGATAAACTTACACTTTTGGTTTGCGTTTTAGCATTTTCTCTATGAGAATAGCCCCGAGTCTAGTTTGGACTAATACATATGAGGCTGTATCTACCGAATCCTTTCTTTTCCCAGACACTTAACGGTGCTGTACAATCATTTGGCGATTTTTGACAACCATTTGGGAATTCTAAAATTGTCTACAGCAAGTAGTTTTCCGTTCTCCCAGTCTGGATATGGCTTAATGTCTAGAACAGGAGTGTCATTGAGAGCGTCAAGACCACGCACCCAAAGAACATTTTGTTTACGTTTCACAAGCTCCACCAAAGTCAAGCCAATAGGATTCGGACGAACTGGAGCCCTAGTAGCAAAGATTCCTACATTCCTTCCTCCTCCAGCATGCAACAGCATTTTGTCCTTGTCCGAAATCTTGTGCATCCAAAAGATAACATAAAAGTGGGACCAGTCGTCAATACCGGTTAAACCTTCGGCAAATTCTTTTTCAAGCACTATCTTTGAAACAAGGCTCCTGTCCCTTTCATTTTCGCTACATGATGAACGCTTGACAAAACCCACGGAATTAACTTCAATTTTCTTCGAAGTCGGCAACAGCACCACATCAAATGTGTTTTCCCTTAAGGGAATATTAACCTATGGTTTTCACTGGCTGGCGTTGGAGGAACCAGTTCAATGAACCAAGAGTACTTGAATGGTCTGAAAACCTCCATATTAAAATCAAGAAAAGAGAACAAACAGTGCACCAAAATCGAATCCTTTTCTTTTTTATCATAACCACATTCTTCCGCATTTGTTTATCAAGACTCTATGAGTCAACGCAAACTCAAAGAAGAACCCTAATATATTCTGTGTGATCTGCAATAAAAAAAGGGGAGATAACTCTTCCAATTATTAGCTAGGGTAGTACGATGTATGGACGCATCATTTCGTTGTCTTCGTGATCTAGGATGTGACAGTGCCAGACGTATCCTGGACCAGTAGTGGGGTCAAATGGATAGTCTGGGCTTCCGTCGATTGGTGAAAAGCGAATTCTGATTATAGTAACTTCGCCGGGATTCACTTGTATGGTGTCTTTCCAACCCATTTCGTTTGCGGCAGGTAGTTTAGGTTTGCCTTTCAGGTATTGATTGAGATTGAGAACATTGACGGTTGGATGGGTCAGCGGTAAACCCACCATCGTCATTGGATCAACGCCGTTATCTGTAAACCACTGAGCAAGGTATTTCTTAACGTCAAACTTCTGGCGACTGACGAGTTGGAACTGCACAAGATGAAGATGTATTGGATGAGTGTCGGCCGTTGGGTTAACGATGATCCAGTCCACGGTCGATCCATTCAATGGCATTTCAGAGATTGCAGCACCCCATTTTTGTCCATCCAGAAATATCTCGGTCGGCCCTAGTGGACCCATTTTTTCGATGAGAGTCAAGGTCGTGCTAGGTTGATTTGGAGTCAGCAACAAGTTACCTGCAACGTCGCGTGGAACTGTGTTTGGCAGTGACATCGGGATAGTAGTAGGCTGTGTAATTTCGCCCGTGAAGCCACCCATGACAGTGAATTGCATGATCTGGCCAACTGTTTTTGGATCTGATGTTACGCCGTTGGGGAAGGGAGCGTTTGCGCTATTGCGGATGATAACCCTGTCACCCGGAGCGAGGTTTCGGAAGTCAACTATGATGTCTGCTCTCTCGCCTGGTGCAATGGTCAATCGGGTCAGCGGAACGGGTGATTGCAAGTAGCCGCCGTCGGTTCCGATCTGGTAGAATGTCAAGGGCGCCGGGTTCAGCAGGGGGTTCGCGGGTTTTACTTGAAACCATAGGGTGTAGAAGCGAGCGTTTGAGCCGTCTAGTAGTCGGAAACGGTGCAGGGCTTGTTCTACGTTGAGGTTCGGCCAGACTTTGCCGTTCACCATTATTGTGTTGCCGAAGAACTCTGGCTGCCAGTAAGGATGAGCGTTGATGTCGAGGCCTATTTTTGGGAACCACATTGAGCCATCAATGTTGAACGATCGGTCCTGAATCACTATGGGATACTCATATGCATCATAGGGCAATGGGCGTTGTCCGGTAATAGAATCAACTGTAAATTCCCAACTATCCCTGAGAAGATAGAAGCCGGCTAGACCTGACATCACGTTGATGCGTGTGATGCCTAGAGCGTGGTCGTGATACCAGAGAGTCGTTGGGGGCTGTTGGTTGGGATAATAGAACACTGCTTCTCCAGGAGTAGGTGTAGAAGGTTGATAGACAGAGTTTGAGCTATAGTTCATGCCGTATTTAGCGGTTGACGCAGAAGTGAACCAAGCTTCTGGATGGCCATCAGAGGTTGAGTGGACCTCCCCACCGTGTAGGTGAGGAATTAGAGGTACTGGATCTTGAGCGCTTGGCGCATATGTTCCGTCAGGATACTGGTATGTAGTACCGTTAAAACCGGGCGGGTATGAAGGAAATGGTGGGTCTAGCATCATCCCGATATTGTTGGGGTCTGCCCAGTGAAGCGTTGGGTCTACGGCGAACATGTGCGGAACCGTGATGTTGTTTTGCCACGTCACGTTGACTGCAGTATCTCTCATGACTTCAAAGGTGGGACCAGGCGCAAATCTGAAGTAAGAATTCAGCTCATTTGTAAGTGGATTTTTGTCGACTATGCCTCCATAACCCCACACCTCTGTCGGTGGTAATGGTGGCGGCAGTATTTGCTGCGTGAAGTTAGTCATGTTTATTGTGTAATGGTGAACTCCATTAGCAATTGTCGGGACGTAGACCGGTGGCTTAACTAGCTGGTTAACAAATTTCGGTATAAGCATAGGATCTAGAGTTGGGGCATCAGCTGGCGGTTGTGGCTTCACAGCGTAGCTTGAAACTGTTAGATTGAATGCAATTACGATGGTTAGGGTTAATAGAAGTACAATGGAAGTTTTAATCATTTTGCGTTTCATTATTTTCTCCTCCGTTTTGGTTTTACAATGTAAGATTCGCTTGCGAGTACTATTAAGCCTATGTGACTGTGGCATCACAGCAACACTTTTCATAACAAAGTGCGATTGAACGAGTGGGCAAATAAAAACAAGACTTGATTCACGTAATAGTTCTCGTTGCTCGCTACACTTTTCGTATCTCGATTTTTCCTAGTTTCTTGTCTATTCCTGCAAACAAGACTGTGCCGTGCGCTTTCACCAGCTCAGAGTACAGATTTATCGGATCCTTGTTTTGTCCCAAAACATTCGTGTCGTAGGCGCAGATAGCAATCATTGGGATTTCTAATACTCTATGCAGTGACCTCTCATATTCTATCAATTCTCTCTCGAAACCATGTTTGAAGAAACATGACATTTCCCCCGTGACTCTTAATCCTTTGAAGCCTTTTGATAAGGATTCTTTGTAGAGTTTGTCCCAAATGCTCATTGTCAAGTTTATGTCAAACCTTCCGTCTATAATATAAACATCCTCGTAGCTAAGAACGCGTAGTGCTCCTTTTTTCTCGTACTTTTCCACATTAATTCCGAATCGTTCCATTGCCTTTCTTGCTTCTTCTATGCTGTTCTCAGAAGCCACATAGACCGCCATCTCCCCATTTTCCAATCCCACCTTGATGTAGTTGAACAACACACTATGTTTGGCTTCTAAACAATCGTACGCGAATATCACGTGGTTTGATGGTTTCAAATTTCCGACGAAATCAACTACTTTCTTGGAAATTTGGTTGAGGTCAAGAGTTTTCCAACTGAAAGAATTGTGCCAGAAATCTTCAAAATTCCCTTGAAACACAGATAAAAGGCTTTTACTGTTTGTCCACAGACAGGGATTTTCGGCTAGGCTTCCATCAGTGTTTGTTGCAACTAGCGCTTGATTGAAGTCAACCATGATAAAATGGCTTGATGAAAGACTTGTGTACTTCAGATCCAAAGCTTTTCCAGGCGATAAGTACTCTTCCAAAATTCGGGGAGTGATTTGTTCATATTCTGGCATTTCCGTAACGATGCGAAAACTAACTCCCCTCTTTAGGGCTTTTCTCAAAGGCTCAGGAAAGGTGTGCAAAAATTGTATCAACTTATTCTTAGAGCAAATAATGTCGATTTCCTTCCTAGCACCCTTAATCATAGAAAGCAATCTGCTGATTATGCCATCCCTTTGGGAGATCAAGGCGAATTCTTCTGATTCCTCTCCAAATTTCGGTTTAAATCTATTTATCTTGAAACGCTCTATGAAGTTTTTCTTATTCGCCTTTAACGCTTCTAGTCTCTTTGTAGCTATATCTTGTTCACGTTTAATTAGAATCGAAAAAGCCTCTTCCACGGGTGTGGCTCTGATTTTGAGAGGCATTCCTAGTAACCTTTCGACCAACCCCATTTTTTCGAGTTTAGGCAGACTTCTGTATACGTCTTCTCGACGTACCTTCGACTCTTTTGAGACTTGCGCCACCGAAGCATAACCCAAACGAACTACGGCTAGGTACACTTTTGCTTGATTTCTAGTAAGACCATAGCTCAACAGCATCTCCAAGTCCTTGTCGTCTGGCAACTTCGCAGTCATCTTTTCCACCAACTGTTACTGTTGTGTAACAGTCACATAGGTTTAAAAACTTTATTGCAGATGGCAATTGTGTGAAGCGTCTTGCAATGGGCGCCGCAACGAAAACCTAGGGGTCGTAAAACTTGCAAGAAAAAAACATAGTCACAGATACTCGTGCTCTGATCAAGACGCTCCCTGCAGACATGCATCCCCAAAACATGATTCTCTCCTTTCTCCTCTTGCTTTAGAATGAAGCATTTGTGTTGGATGCATGTCATCACACAGGAAAGCCTGCTTTTTTGTATGAGCACCTACCAAAATGCACCTAGTGTATATAATCAAGCGCAAAAAATAATCTAAATTTTTGTCTGTTGCTGTTAGATAACAGTCACAAGATCTTAAATTTAGTACAATACTAGACTAGTATGAAAGGTTTTCCACAGAAAGGATAAACCATTAGAATTGTGGAGGTGATTCGTCTTGGTAAAGTGTGGTATATGTGGCGCGGAGGTTAAGGAACAACCAAAGATTACTGCAGAAGGCAAATGTTCCCTTTGTGGTGCAAAGCTAGCTGTTAAAAAGTAGGAGCATTGAAATTAAACTAGACTGGGTCACTAATTCCGGCATTGATTCTCAATTTTCTTCACGTAACTGTCAACATCGAATTTTCTTCTTAGACCTCTCTCTTCACCAATCACATTAACCTTTTCCATTTTCAACTTTGACCTTGAAAATTCACGGATATTTTAAACCTATCTCTTCAAATATTTCTTCAAGCTTGACTATTGTGATTGGCTTGTCTGGACTTAGAGACGACCAGCCAGCATCCTTTGAGAAACCGTGAGCAACAAGAAAATTTGGTGACAACCTTTTTTTAGCCTCTGCGACCATCTTCTTTATGGCATTAAATCTTTCTTCAAAATCTGTCACAATTTTTAATTTTCCTGACAAGACAACGAATTTATATTCACTTAAATCAGGTTGATACTGTTCTACCTCAACACACACCGTTCTGCCTTCATTAAGAAGCTTCATCTTTCGACCATAATCCGTGAAATGAAAATAAAGGAACCCATTCATAACGGTATATTGAAATGGAGCAATATATGGATGTTCTGCACCCATGAACGCGATTCGACATATTATCTGCTCTTTGACCAAATTGTCTATTTCATGCTTCGTCATTCTTGGCAATCTGACTAACGTCAAAGTAGCCACTATTCCAAGTGTTCATTTCTGAGACATTATATAACACTATTTAAACTTCAAGACTTCTTGATGTAAAACTTGAAGGAATAAGGCTTCCAATGATAGCTAGTGCGGGTCCGAAAAACAGGCCAGCCCACATGAACAGAGCAATTACTCCAATAGCCCCTAGGTATATTCTCTTTCTGACAACAACTTTTTCTCCAGACCTTAAGGAAAGACGTATTGCTGCCAACCCTAAAAGAAGAGGTATTAAAGCCAATAAGACAGTTATCCCAACCTCTGGCACAAAAGGCGCATAAGTCAAAGCAATGAACATTTGAAAGACCGTCGTAACACTTGTTCCTAGAAATGAAAGCGCTGCCAAGGCTCCTATCCAAGCGAATAGTGTTTGAGGAACTTTCAACCTGCTCCGCCGCCAAACGATAAATCCCAAACCCACTGCTATTGTTATCGCCATTGGAGCATAAATGACGAATGGACTCTGTCCTTGCCACTGGTACACAGATATTAAACTATAAGGTATAAGTATCCATTCCTCAAGCGTGTACTCCTCAATATATCCCACTGCTAACCCATAGTGACCCCCATGCGAGGGTTCAAACACCGCAATGTAGTAATTACCAGAGCTAGGAGCATTCATGTCTATTTCGGCAAGAGAGTAGAAGCTACTCGGTGAGAAAGGTTCATAAGTGGCCTCCGAAGGTTGTGTTCCATTTACCAAGAAACTGCCACTATTTTCAGGTATTTCCACATAAGAGGGAACAACACCTTGATTGGTCACATTTGGGCCCATCAACACAAGACTCGGAAGGAAGTTCCTATCTCCTGAAGCAGTGGATTTGAGCAAAGTAATATAGATCCTCTCTCCTTGACCTATGTTGAAGCTGTAGTATTGAGATTCTTCACCTTCGTGAAGTTCACTATATATCGCCCATGACTTACCGGGATCATAGATCACCATTGCAGTTTCCAAGCTTTCGTTGCTCCCAGGAATCAGTGGAGAATGCGCAAAAGCACTGTAGGTGAAAAATGCGAATGTTACGGTGGATATCAAAAGGGCAATAATAGGGGTCAATCTGTGCAACCATTCTCACCTTAGAATCTTGCTTGTAAAATGAGATTGTTCCTCAGATATCCATCTCACATTCAGCTGTTGCGGATTTTTCCGAATGATGAAAATAGACTCTCCAAGGTCAAGACGTTTTTTTATTTCTTCGAAATCTATTACTTCAGATTCTTGCACATTTACACTTTGATCCTCGTCATTTTTCAAGAAGAAAATCTGATACAGTGGTTTCCCTTTTCTTATCTCGACAATGTGTCTCAACAGCGTTATTTCGCCTCTAGTTTGGATAATCAAATTGCGCACTACTTTTGTTTAGCAGCGAATAATTATTAAACCTATGTGACTGTTGCAGTACAGCTACAATGGCCTTCTCCGTTATCTCTGCCATACTTAGAGAAACTGAATTCTCTCAAGATTCAACCGAGACCAAGAATATCAAACAACTCTTATTTTATTAAAACTCGGTTCGAAAGGCACCTGCAATTGAGTGACTAAAAATAGACTCACTGGTTACATTCTCTAAAATTCGCATAATTTATGGCTTTCAAGCAAAGCTTAAAAATGCTGCCAGTTATATAGAATTTCATGGATTACGAAGAAAGGCAAAAGGTCATTGCTAGTTCACCTATATCTTTCGCGTATTTGAAACGGTTCAATGCTGCGGCAGGCGTCTTGCATTTAATACAAGGAATAATCATGCTTCTTTTGGGTCTTCTGCTTGAATGGACAAGAAATGTATACACTTTCTACCTAAGACTAGATATAGTTGGTCCAGGACCACCATCGGCAATTCCAGATCCTCAAATCTTGTTCACTGTAGGCAATCTGGGAGCAATCTTGGCTTCTTTTCCTCTGATTTCTGCCATCGCGCATTTCGCCATTGCATACCCAAAGAACGAGAGTTACAATGAGAGTTTGAAGAAAGGAATAAATCCCTACCGCTGGTACGAATACGCCTTCTCAAGCTCAATAATGATAGTGTTGATTGCATTGCTTCTCGGTGTTTGGGACTTCTGGTCATTGGTTATGGTTTTTGTCTTAAATGCAATGATGATAATGTTTGGATACTTGATGGAATTGGTTAATCAAAAAGCTGAAAAGACGAACTGGTCACCATTTATCTTAGGATGTGTTTCTGGTGGGATTCCATGGATTGTGCTCTTTGCCTATTTCATAGCTGCCATTAGGTCTACAGGTTTAAATCCTCCAACATTTGTATATCTTATACTATTGGTCTACTTTGTTCTATTCAATGTCTTTGCCATCAATATGGTTCTGCAGTATAAGGGAGTTGGACGTTGGAAGGATTATCTCTATGGTGAAAGAGTATACATCGTTCTCAGCTTTGTGGCGAAAACAATCCTAGCCTGGCTAGTGTTCATCGGAGTATTTGCACCATTCTAGATAGCGCTTACGAAAAATGAACTGTGTTAACAGGCGATAGCCGGCTGCGGTTAATCTACAAACCTAGTACTATCGATCTGCGTCCATAGACAAGAAACAAATAAGGAAGACAGTAATAGAACAAACACTACGAATCTGTTCAACAAGTTCTAATCTGAAAAAACTTGTTTTTCTGCACATGATTACCTTAGGCTTACACAATATTTCTGCAACAACAGGCAAGCGATTGCGTGGTCATGTACTATTTATTCAGCCGCGTTCCGAGTCTTGTGCCTTCCCTTTTTTTTTACGAAGTAGATGGCAACAAGCACTGTCGGAATTGTGAAAATCAGCAGAATTGTGCCAGACAGAAATTCTGGAATTACCTGATATACACAGTATGCTTCTATTCCATCTTTGGTGGCGTTGTTTCCAACCCAGTCATATGCGAAGATTTTAAATCTGACGAGTGTGCCAGCCTCTTGGCCCGGTATTGTGACCTCGAAAAGGTTTGTCGACGCGTTGCGATCCATGGTTTTATTTTGCCACGATGTGCCATTGTCTATTGTGTAAGATAGAGTAGCATTTTTTACTCCGCTTTCCTGATCGGTTATGTTAACAGAGACTTTCACACCTTGGAATGGCTGCACCTCGCCTTCAGGAATCCTTGAAGGTACCCCTATTGTTGGAGGGGAGTCGTCTTCTTTAGACTCTATCCTAAAGCTTGCTACTACGCCTATCTTATCACTATAATCGTATGCTGGATACTCTCCATGCTCCCAAACTGATCCCGAGACCAGACCCTCAACTTCTACATTTATAGTGTAAGTCCCAAGAGACTCAGCAGTTAGCGTCCAACTCACTGTGGCGTTAGCCCCAGCTTCGAAAATTCCGGGGCTAAACGTTTTCTTTTGAAATTCGCCCATTGCCAAGCTCATGTTTTGCGGTAGCGTTATTGTTGCGTTACAAACGGATGCTGAATAGTTTGAGAGTGCGTTTAGAAGCGGTTCAGGATAGGTTATTGTGACGTTTATTTGAAATGACGCTTCTGGTTCAATGTACGATGGCGCCGATACATTTACTGTCCAAGGTGAAACGTAAAGCGCCCAATTGCCAGAATACATCCAGAGCTCTAGAAATTCAGTGTTGTTGAATACGATGTTTGAACCACCGTAAGTTTCACCCCACAACGGCTTGTTCCATGGATCATGAACAAAGACATGAGTTTCATTATAGCCTGTCACAACACGATAGTGGCCATATATTGACCCCACTTCGTAGAGCATTAGTAGTATAAGAGGTCTGTCTTGATCTACGTAGCTCTTAAGCTGTTCCAGACTCATGCTGTAGGTTTCAAAGGCCGCATAGCCCAACTTGCGTAAACTGTAGCCTGCTATGTTGGAATCTGGAATCTCATTGCCCATTGAAACGCTCATGTTACTGAAATGCGCTGATCTTAGCAGTTCATCGGTATAAGTTACATAAGGAAATGTTCTAGCCACGTCTGCGATTTCGGTCTGATTAATGTCTTCACCGTAATAGTCAAAAACCATTTCAAGGCACGCTGGACCACAATAGTAGTTTGTGCCTTGATAATGAAAGGGAACGTTGATGAAGTGCGCCGAACCCGCCGTTTCCAGGTAAAATGTGTGCAAAACATCTGCAATAAAGTTTACGGCTAGGTTGAGAGATTCTCCGCAGCGGTTTTCAAACGTTGGATTGCTCCAGTTGTAGTTTTGGTCCATCCAGACACATGTTAGCTCGCCATCTACATCAAAAGTCGTGTCATAGGCAAGCGTTAGTGTAGCATTATAGGCAGAAATATCGCTTAGAACGCCGTCGAAGCCAAGAAAAGTGTTGAATTCATCTAGGTAGATGTTTGTTCTTGCATTAACGTAGGTTTCATAGTCGTCGTGGTGTGTTTCGCCTCCCCACTCCGTCTCTGCACCCATAACATGTCCAAAGGCGGCAACATCACAAATGTAATGGCTCATGACGCCGAGCCTTTTGGTAGCATTAACCAATTCGCCAGACTTGAAATAGGCAACGGCAAGGTCATATTCTTGTTGCGCCCTCACTGCTGAATCATCTTCCTGCAGTGAGCCATTAGCGAAATAGTAAACGTGGTGTTTAACAGTGTCTCCTATGTGGTCTGGAGCCACATTATTATCTGGCAGTTCAGTTCCGTACAGGTAAATCGCAAGATTATCAAGGATGAACTGCTTTTCCTCAAGCGGCACCCAATCTAACGCATGCTGCGCAATCCAATCGTGGGTTCCATAATCTGGGTTGTATGGATCATCGCTGAAACCACCATTGCCCCAGCTGTAGACAGAAAATATTACAGAGTTAACGAGAAGAAAAGCCGCAATTGAAACAGTTGTCCTTCTCAGCATACTTCTTTTCTCCAAATAATAGATAACTAGAAGTTCAAATAAAACTTTAGATGAGACTATTCAAATATGCACATGCGTCAGCTAGATTACGCAAAGAAACGAATTCACAAAACAGAAAGGTTCTGACTTTTCGAAACATCCCTTTTTTAGGATGCTCAGACTCTAATTAAAGCTTAAAATTGACATGTTCAGAGATTAGATTTAAAAATTCATAAAGGGTTATCTATTATAATCTCTAAAATCGAACCGATTACTTCCAGAGGAGTTTAAAGGTTGTCAAAAAAAGCTTTCGACAAACTCTTACTTAAAGCCGTAGACGACGCCTTGTTCTCTCTCGGAGATTCCGCTAGGCAAGCAATCTACTTTCACCTTGAAAACAAATTTGAAATAGCCAAAAAGGACATCCCTGCTAACATTGAAGATTTCGCCGAAGGAATTGAAGGAATTTTCGGTCTAGGAGCCACATTTCTGGAGATTCTGATCATGAAAAACCTGCATAAAAAGGTCGGGCAACCTCTCAAATGGGATGAAGGCAAGGAACTCGCCTTTGTCGAATATGTAACTGCGGCCAAACAAAGCTTTTTGAAAAAGAAAAAAGTCAAAACAGCAAAGATGTAGCTTTTCGCCGCTGTCAACAATATTGATGCTAATGATTCATATTTTGAGTTCACAAACAATTTATCAATGCACTGTCAAGTTTCATTCTAATACTTAGGATATGCCCCCGAGGGAACTTATTTGCCTCTAAACAACTTCAGAGAGATTCTCTTAGCAGCAATTGAAGAGAGCCTATCCTCGCTTGGGGATTCCCCAAAACAGGCCATATTCTTCCATCTAGAAACAACCTTCAAAATAAAGAAAGAACATATACCATCAAATTTAACAGAATTTACAAAAGCCTTAGAAGGAATCTTTGGGCCTGGAGCCTCATTTCTTGAAAAACTCATAGTAAGACGACTCTATGAAAAACTTGATTTGAAATTTGAAAACGGGATAGACTGGGATTTCCTGGAAAGTGTGACCAGAGTGGAAAAGCACCTGATGCCTAAAGGAGAGTGTGTCGTACTTTGAAAACGAGCAGAATCTGCAGAAAAATAGAAGAGAAAAGAACTGAACATGCCCTAGAAATGTTACGTGCTCTTACTGATGGAACAAATGAAATAGTTTATGTCGTCGATCCAGAGACCTACAAAATATTATTTGCTAACAAGAAAACCAAAGAGGTTTTTGGCGAAAATGTTACAGGTAAAAAATGTCATAAAGCTTTTTACAAACTTAACAAACCTTGCCTTTTCTGCCCCTGCAAGCACGTTTTCGGGAAGAATCTCAGAAAAACTCACATCGATGAATTTCAAAATCCGAGGACAAAACGTTGGTATAGATGCATAGACAATCCAATAAAATGGTCAAATGGCAAGTACGTCCTGTTCGAAATAGCCATCGACATTACTGAGCAAAAAAGAATGGAAGAATCGCTTAGGGAGAGTGAAGGACGTTATCGCAAGATAATCGAAACGGTACCGGAAGTTATCTACATCGTTTCCGCCGAAGGAACAATAAAGTCGCTGAACCCAGCTTTTGAGAAGATTACGGGTTGGTCTAGTGAAGAATGGAATGGAAAATCTTTTGTGCAAATCGTTCATCCTGACGACTTGCCTCTCGCTGCTGAAATGTTTCAGAAGGTGTTAGATGGAGAAACATCACCACTTTATCGATTGCGTATTCGTTCCAAGTCTGGCGAATATATTGTTGGAGAATTCCAGAGCATACCCATTATTGAAAGTGGAAAAGTGGTGGCGGAATTTGGAGTTGTCAATGACATAACCGAACGGAAGCGAATGGAAGAAGCTTTACAGGAGAGTGAAGAGCTTTTTCGTTCCGTCGTGGAGAACTCACATAATGGAATTGCCATATTAGATGATAATTTTCGTGTCATCTACATCAATGATGAAATTGAACGTCTAACTGGTTATTCGAGAAATGAAGTAATTGGACAAGATTTCAGAAAATTCAGAAAATTCCTCGACAAAGAATGCCCACAGCTTCTAGATATTTACTTGCGTAGGCAAAATGGAGAAAGCGTGCCTTCCAACTATAAATTTGGAGCAACTCGAAAAGACGGCCAGAAAAGGGATTTTGATGTGAAATCTACGCTTTTTAGAGACAGACACGGTATAGCACGTACCATAGTCCAAATAATTGACGTAACTGATCGTAAGAGAATGGAAGAGGAAAGGAAGAATTTTGAGAAACGTCTCTCTGCACTAAACACATACGGGCAGAGTCTAAACAAAGCAAAAAGCATGAAAGGAATTTATAGGTTGACGTTAGATGCTGCAGAAAAAACCTTAGGATTTGAGTACGCCTCAATTCTCATGGTAGAGGGAAAAAAGCTCTGCTTAGTAGCTAATAGGGGATACTCGAAGACTTTTTCACTTGAAATACCACTTGACGGAAAGAAAGGAATAACTGTCAGAGTGGCAAATACAGGTAAGCCAGTCTTCGTTTCAGACATTCGCAAAGACAAAAGATACATCAGAGGAGGAGAGGGCATACGCTCTGAACTGGCAGTCCCAATAAAGTCAGGAAACAAGATCTTAGGCGTTTTGAACATTGAGAGCAAAAAGCTTTCAGCTTTTGACGAAGAAGATAGGAAACTGCTTGAAATATTGGCTTCGCACGCTTCAATTGCCATAACCAACCTGAGCAGACAGAAAAGACTTTCAGCGCTAAATGATTACGGCAAAAGCTCAAACATGGCTGAAAACTTCAATGAAATTTACACGCTGACATTGAATGCGATGGAGAAAATCTTAGGATTCGAATTTGCCACCTTTTTCATAGTTGAAGAGAAAAAACTTCGACTTACAGCGCACCGCGGATACCCAGAAAAGCTTGATGTTGCCTTTTCATTGAAGGAAGATAAAGGTATATCGGTTAAAGCGGCAAAAACAGGTAAGCCCATTTTTGTTCCAGATATCAGGATGGAAAAAGCCTATGTTCCCGGCCGATTGGGAATGCTTTGCGAACTTGCTGTGCCGATAAAAGCGGGGAAGGACGTTCTAGGTGTTTTAAACGTTGAAAGCGAAAGACTTGATGCATTTGACAAAAATGACAGTGACCTACTAGAAATTTTGGCTTCTCACGCTGCGGCAGCTATGAGTAATCTAAATAGACGAGAAATGTTCAAAACTCTCTCCGAGAAACTGACAAACCTAATGGAATCTTCTACCAGAATAATGCAAGTCAAAGATACACGTCAAAGGTTAGAGGTAATCGCAAAAGCAATCCAGAACTTTGGATGGAGAAGAGTTGTAATCTCCCTCAGAGACGAAAATATGGAAGGAACAAACCTTGTGACTGCAGGTCTCACAAAAAAAGAAATGACACTCTTGTTAGAAAGAAAAGCACCTGGAAATGTCTGGAAAGAACGACTAGGCCCCAAATTCGAGCGATATAAGATAGGCGAGTTTTACTATATTCCATGGAGTGACCGGTGGATTCGAGAAAACTTTCACGGTGTTCCACACGGAGCTTCCCCCGATGAAGCAACAACATATGCGGGTGTTCCAAGCAGACTCTCCGAGGAAGAGATGGTCGATTGGCACCCACAAGACATGATTTATGCTCCCCTTCACACACCCGAAGGAAGAATCGTAGGCATATTAAGTATGGACGATCCTATGGACGGTCGAAAGCCATCAACAGAATCGATTGCTCCACTGGAGCTTTTCTTGCACCAAGCCGCAATAACGATTGAAAACGCTCAACTCATTGAAAGCCTAAGTGACGCAAGGAAACAGCTTGAGACATATGCGGAACAACTTGAACATAAAGTAGAGGAAAGAACTAGAGAGTTGCAGCAATCCCAAGAACAGTTGCTGAAGGCTCAACGATTAGCAGTCATAGGTGAATTAGCTGGCATGGTTGGGCACGACCTGCGCAACCCGTTAACTAGCATTGCTGGAGCAGAGTACTACCTCAAAAAACGTTTGGGTTCGAGAGCTGGTAGCAACATAAATGAAATGCTGCAACTAATGGAAAAGAACATAGCTTATTCAAACAAAATCATAAACGACCTTTTGGAGTACTCACGAGAAATGAAGTTGGATTTGGTCGAAAGCAGCCCTAAAGCAGTAATAAGAGAGGCACTGTCTTTTGTTGAGATTCCAAAACGAATTCGTCTAATTAATCTAGCGAAGAACAAGCCAAAAATGAAAATCGACATCGGAAAAATAAAAAGAGCCTTAATAAACATAATTAATAATGCCATTGAGGCCATGCCGAAAGGCGGAACTCTCACGATAAAGAGTGAGAAGAAAAACAATAACGTGGTGTTTGGTTTCTCAGACACTGGAATAGGCATTTCAAAAAAGACTCTAGAGAACCTTTGGACTCCACTTTTCACGACGAAAGCGAGAGGCATGGGATTTGGCTTGCCCATCTGCAAACGCATTATAGAGGCACACGACGGCACAATATCTGTTGAAAGTGCCTACAGAAAAGGCACTACCTTTACAGTTACCATTCCGATCGACCAAAAAATAGAAGAAGGAGGTGAAAGATC
>Ga0224506_10000992_pt1 | contig 21024 bp, 20 predicted proteins | sample SF_Jan12_sed_USG_2_FD_169108 | JGI IMG/M metagenome (GOLD analysis project Ga0224506, IMG submission 169108) | Sediment microbial communities from San Francisco Bay, California, United States - SF_Jan12_sed_USGS_8_1 | ecosystem: Environmental > Aquatic > Marine > Sediment | place: USA... | reverse complement strand
CGGTGTGGTATCAAACTTTTTGTAAAAAAATGTTTATATTGATATCTGCAACCAAGAAAAGCGTGATTTGGGGCGTTTTGAGGTTGGTGGATTAAGCTTTGCTGCATTCTTTTACGAAAACAACTAATGGTGTTGATCGGTAAGCAATGAAGGTCGCTCTATTCGATGACCAGCCATCGAAGTGCCTGCTTCGCAGCGCGCAAGCGCGTAGATGTACAGGATGTACGAATGCAGCGAAGGGCAGGACGCCCGGGAACTGCCTAAATTGCTGCGCAATTGATCGAACCTTGAGAGTTCTCATAAACTCTCTAACCGCAAGATATTATTTAAACAAAAAAGGCCCGCCTGATGGCGAGCCTTTCTCGTTTAAATAATGGCGGTGAGAGAGAGATTCGAACTCTCGATACCTTGCGGTATACACACTTTCCAGGCGTGCTCCTTCGGCCACTCGGACACCTCACCGTAACTTCACCCAATTGGGCTCTCGTCTAAGAGGCGCGTACTTTATACAAGCTAGGCGTTTAAATCAACAGTGTGGCTGCAATTTTAAATTAAAACAGTGACTTAACGTTGCTTTGGGCGCACGTGTTCGGGGTTGTGGTGTGGGTGCTGTAAATTTTTCTGCAATGTTTTAATACGACTATTATTGGATTTCAGTTTTTTTCTGGGCGATTGCTGCGTAAAATGCGCCTTCTTTTGAATTTGTTACAGGCAGATAATCATGGCGCAGCAAGGTAAGGTCGGTTTTGTAAGTTTGGGATGCCCCAAAAATACGGTCGATTCGGAACGAATTTTGACTCAATTACGGTCAGAAGGATATGACATTGTCTCCACTTACCATGATGCTGATGTTGTCGTTGTAAACACCTGTGGTTTTATTGATTCGGCGGTTCAGGAGAGTCTGGACGCTATTGGTGAGGCAATTAAGGAGAATGGTAAGGTTTTAGTTACTGGTTGTCTGGGCGCCAAAGAAGACCAGATTCGTGAGATTCACCCCAGTGTGATGCAGGTTACCGGTCCTCATGCTTATGAGGCGGTTGTGTCTCAGGTGCATGAGGTGATTCCGCCAGCACATGATCCGTTTACCAGTCTGGTTCCACCGCAGGGTGTTCGTTTGACGCCTAAGCATTATGCTTATTTGAAAATTTCTGAAGGCTGTAACCACCGCTGTACTTTCTGTATTATTCCTTCGTTCCGGGGTGACCTGGATAGTCGTCCTATCGGCTCGGTATTGTCTGAAGCCCAGCGTTTAAAAGAGAGTGGTGTTAAGGAAGTTCTGGTTATTTCTCAGGATACCAGTGCCTATGGTGTTGACCTGAAATACCGAACCGGTTTTTGGGATGGTAAGCCGGTTAAGACCCGTTTACTTGAGTTATGTGAAGAATTGGGGCGTTTGGGTATCTGGGTACGTTTGCATTATGTGTATCCTTACCCAAGCGTTGATAATCTGATTCCCCTGATGGCTGAGGGCAAAATTTTGCCTTATCTGGATATTCCGTTTCAGCATGCCAGCGAAAAAATATTAAAAGCCATGAAACGACCAGCTGCTTCTGAAAAGGTATTGGAACGTATTAAGAACTGGCGTGAAATCTGCCCGGATCTGATTATTCGATCTACCTTTATTGTTGGTTTCCCGGGTGAGACTGAAGAAGATTTTCAAGAATTATTGGATTTTCTGGAAGAGGCACAACTGGATCGTGTGGGCTGTTTCAAGTTTTCACCGGTTGATGGTGCAGCGGCTAATGAGCTGGACGGACATGTTGATGAGTCGGTTAAAGACGAACGCTATGAACGCTTTATGGCGGTACAACAGCGTATTAGTACTGAAAAACTGCAACAGCGTATTGGCAAGCAGGTCACGGTGATTATTGATGAAGTCGTCGAAGAGGGCGCGGTAGGCCGAACGATGTATGATGCACCAGATGTTGATGGCCAGATCTTTTTGGATGGCCAAACTCATTTGAAACCGGGTGATCTGGTAGAAGTCATTGTTGAGGATGCAGATGAATATGATCTATGGGGTCGACTGGTCTAGTTTTCAAACAGCCTGATAAAAAGACGGATTGAAATACCTTAAAAAGGCCTCTGGATATAAATACTGGAGGCCTTTTTTGTATCACGCCGAAATAGCTTCGGCGTTAAGAGTTATTCGATGTTTTGAATTAACTACGGTCTAGTAAGTATTGGGTTAGCATGCCAACTGGACGGCCTGTTGCACCTGATTCTTTACCCTTCCATGCCGTACCGGCAATATCCAAATGAGCCCAGTCATACTTCTCGGCAAAATGGGCCAGGAACGTTGCGGCGGTAATAGAACCACCACCCTTGGTCTTGGAGATGTTACACAGATCGGCATAAGGTGTTTCAAGATCTTCGCGGTAGTCTTCCCACAAAGGCATTGCCCAGCCACGGTCCCAGATTTCTTTACCCGCATTCAGAATTTGATTCTGTAATACGTCATCGTTGGAATAAACAGCCGTTGGGTGATGGCCCAAGCCAACAACAATGGCGCCTGTTAATGTGGCAATATCGATGACAGATTCTGGATCGAAACGCTCAACATAGGTAAGTGCATCACATAGAACCAAACGGCCTTCGGCATCGGTGTTGCTGATTTCAACCGTTTTACCCGAAAGTGAGGTTACAACATCACCCGGTTTGGTAGCATTACCTGCCGGCATGTTTTCAGCGGCGGCAATAACACCAATAACGTTTAGGCTTGGCTTTAATTCAGCAATGGTTGTCATGGTTCCCATAACAGATGCAGCACCACCCATATCAAATTTCATTTCGTCCATACCAGCGCCGGGCTTCAAACTGATACCACCGCTGTCAAAGGTTATGCCTTTACCAACCAATACATGAGGCTTGGCTTTAGCGTCATCGCCTTTGTATTCAATAATAATAAACTTGCCAGGCTGTTTGCTGCCTCGAGCAACGGACATAAAACAACCCATGCCCATTTCTTCAAGTTCTGATTCGTCAATAATGGTGGTGTTGATTTCTACGAAAGCTTTATCCAGCGCTACCGCTTGCTCTGCTAAATAGGTAGGTGTACACAGGTTGCCAGGCAGGTTGCCAAGTTCACGTGCAACATTAACGCCGTGACCAATGCTTGAACCGGTATCTATAGCCAATTGCAGACCGGCTTCAGAAGAAATGAAGGTTAATTCTTCCAGGAAAGGTTCCGGATTTTTCTTGCTGGTGGTTGTATCGTATTTGTAGAAACCATAGATCAATCGTTCAGTCATCTTTTGAGTGATCCAATGCGTTGTCCTAGCTTCAATTGCCAGGTCGTCAATAGCGATGTGTAATGACGCCATTTCTTTCTTTTTAATAACGGCGGAAATGCTATCGATTAATTTAATCAGTGCATTTTCATTGAGCTTTTGGCTGTCGCCAGCACCAACGACATAAACCACGTCGAAATTAATATTGGTAGCACTAGCAACCGGAGTAACATCACCGAGATCGGTAGATATGACTTTTGAATTAATCAGGGTTGATATAATGGTGTCGCTTGACTCATCTATTTCTACAACAGACGAGCTCTTTTTATCGCTATAGGCGAATACAAAGCAGACTTTGTTTGATATATCTTTAATATTGTTATTGGTACTTGAAAATTTCATGTGAATTCCAGACTTAGAAAAATTAATTTAAAATAATCATCGATTGGTTATATCGCCGCCAATGAATATTCTGGATAATAAGGTTTCTAATTTAGCACGATGTCACTATGATTATTACATGAAACCACTAAATATTTACATACGGCTTGTATGAAATACTACACATCTATATCGGTGCCAGAGACCATAATATGTTAATAAATAGATATCTTCGAACCCAGCTCGGGTTTCATATTTTTTTGGTTATGGCCGTTGCCGGTATTATTGATTTAATGACAACAACGCTTAGCGAATGGAGTTATGGCCTTCAGGGGAATTATCAGGCGCTAGAGGCGGCATGGTTTATTGTTATGACGGCACCTGGACGTCTATATGAGTTGTTTCCTTTAGTTGTTTTAATTGGCTGCCTTACAGGTTTAGGGGCATTAGCTAACAGTAGTGAGCTGACTATTATTCGGGCTAGTGGCGTGTCTATTTTTGGTCTCACCTATCGTATTATTGTTCCAGTGATTTCGATTTTAGTGTTTGTGGGGATCGTAGGCGAATTGGCACTTCCGGAAATTGATAAATATGCTCAGTCCTATCGCTCTCAGTTGAGTCAAACCAGCAAAAGTACCCGTTACGGTGTGTGGCACCGCGAAGAAGAGATGTTTATCTATATTTCTTCAGCAACCAAAGATGGTTACCTTGAAGATGTTCATTTATTAGGCTTAAAACCGGATGGCCAGCCTGAAGTCCAAATTGTAGCCAAGACCGCAGAATATGTTGATAATGATTGGCTGTTAAAAAACGTCGAAATTAGTCGTTTGGGAGGAGACAGGTTAGAGCTGATCTCTGTTGACTCATGGCGTTGGCATACAGACTTAACACCAAAACAATTACAGAATCTAACTGTGCCTCCTGAAAAGTTATCCATATTTCAGCTATTTGAATATGTAGGTTATTTGGATACGCAAGGCGTGAGCACTGAGAAATATCAACTGGCATTATGGAATAAACTACTGATGCCAGTTATGTCTTTGAGTCTGGTCATCGTTGCTATTAGCTTTATTTTTGGTCCATTAAGGGAGGTAGCGACCGGTACTCGGGTATTTGTGGGTGTATTGATTGGTTTGTTGTTGAAAATGAGCCAGAATATACTTGGACCCGCCAGCCTTATTTTTGGCTTTTCACCTGTTATCTCAGCTGTGGGTCCAGTGATGCTTACCTTGTTCGTCGGTTTATATCTGCTCAATCGTGTGTTCTGATTCGGCTTTATTTTGGGATATAAACCAGGTGGGTTTTGCTGAGAATGTCATGGGCAGATTTTTTCTGTGGATGAAGTAAAATCATAAAAAATCCGGAAAAAACAAAAAGCGTCGATAGTATCGAAAAGATAAATCGAAGTGTTACATCTGACCAGTTAAGTGCGCGCTTTGGATCGTCACTGGCAACAACAAATAACCGCCAACTTTTCATACCAATTGTTTGCCTGCCAATTTTCCACGACAACGTGTAATATAGGAATGCTGTCGTTAATAAGGTTATTGGTAAGAACCATTGACCAGCGCTTATTGCCTCATTGCCGGTAACTCCGTTATAAATGGGCAGTACAATAAAGCCTACTAACATAAACAGACCCAAAATAAGAATAATAAGGTCATACATTATTGCGGCTAGAATACGAATTAAACTGGCTGGTGTAGCATTTAATTCCATGCACGGGCTCCAATAGATGGGTTATTATAAAAGGAAAGTTAGAAACTCTACTTTGGATGTTGAATCATGTGAAAGAAGAGAAGATACTTTCCCATTTGCTATAAATTATATCAGGATAAAAATATGGTGGACACTGAAACAGAAAGGGACTGGGAAATATTGCAGGGAAATGCAGCCCAGGCTGTAACTTTGCTCAAAGCGTTAAGCAATGAATGTCGACTCATTATTTTATGCAATTTACTGTCAGGCGAGATGTCGGTTTCACAATTAAACGGAACCGTAGATTTAAGTCAATCGGCGCTTTCTCAACATTTAGCCCGACTTCGTAATGATGGGCTGGTGTCGGTCAGAAAGGAGGCTCAGACTGTATACTATAGAATCATTAGTCCTAATGTAGAGCGGCTTATAGGGTTGATGTATGAGATCTATTGTAAGCAATAATTTTCGTTATTGGCGTATTGTACTATTCACTTGACTTATTTTACTAATGTCTTTATTTTGGCTGTCGTGAATTAGGTTGTGTACAAAATAACCAATAATATACGAATAATATGTGAGTTATGTCTATAAGTGCACAGTATTATGTAACAAGTGATGGTTAAATCATAATTTAGAATAACTGAGCGAAAGGTGCTATGACCACGGTACAGGCTGATAAAAAAGAACCGGATTACTTACCCAGTTTACCCCAGAAAAGAAGACTCTCGTCGACCTGTTGGGAGCGTAATTGGTCTCTTCAGTTTGAAGAATCCCTAAGCAACCCTCATTCAATCCATGAATTAGCTAATAAATGGTCAAAAGACTCGATTCAGATTCGCTTTCAATTACGTACTCCTACAAAAATTTTATGTGTTATTCGCATGGAAAACGCTTGTGATGAGACATTTTTAATGCGTAGTATCGAGTTGTTTCGATACCTGGATAAAAATGTTGGTAGCATTCAGAAAATCGAAGATCGTGCTACTTCCATCTGGTTTAACTAGTCTCACTATAAAACAGCAAAATCTACTCTGAAATAATTAATGGTTTTGTTAATTGAAAGATCTTCAGTGATGCTCAATTGGCGGCATTTCTCTTGCCCAGGGCTTTATAAACTCTTCTATAATTTTATCTTTGTCTGTGATATTCGATAGAATAATCTGTAATTTAATAATAATCGCTTCTAGTGTCATGGTATAGCCACTTATAACTCCAATATTGCGTAACTGTTCACCCGCTGCATACCGGTGCATATCGACCTGACTCGCAAGGCACTGACTCATATTAATCACCAGTTTATTATTTTGAATAGCACACTTAATAATCTCTTGCAGTGCAACAGAGTTGGGCGCATTGCCGCTACCAAAGCTTCGTAAAATAATGGCCTTCGATGAGCTCTTGGCCATGAACTCCAGTGCCTGATAATGACACCCGGGAAATAGAGTGAATACTTCTATTAATTGTTCGCTAACAGTAAGTCGTTCAAATTGACCATTCATAGGCAGTGGATATATTTTGTCTGAAACCGGGGCTTTAAATGCATCTTTTGCGGAAGCATCAACTTTACTTACATGTTCACCCGGTAACAGACGATTATTAAAACAAACCAATACCCCTTTATACTGATCGGATAAGCAGGTATTTATACTGTGTTCTAGATTATCGGGACCATCGGAATTCGCTTCCTGAATTGAAAACATTGAGCCTGTAACCACGACAGTTTTATGTAAATTCTTTAAAGCTAAACCCAAATAAGATGAAGTATAGGCCAGGGTATCTGTGCCATGAATGATTAGAAAGGAGTCGAATTCATTAACACTGGATTCAATCTTATTGCCGATGTTGTTCCAGTCGTCTACAGAGATATGTGATGAATCAATGAGGGGTTCAAGGTCAATCCAGGACATGTATAGATTTGGGTACTTGGGTAAAATATTTTGTCTGACATACTGTTCCAAAAATTCAGAATCAGGTACAAGTCCTTTGGGCGTTGCTTTCATTCCAATGGTACCGCCAGTATTTAAAACAAGTATGCGTTTCATATTTTCCGGCTTATATCTTAGTTAAACAGTTCAATAACTTTTTGTAGTTGGTGACCCAGAGCCAAGCGTGATTCAGTTCTGCAGATTATTTTGCTCATGTTTTCTGAAAACCAGCGCAGTTCAGGCATGATGTGTCTTACATAATCATTAACGGGGTCGTATTTGTAATGTCCGTCCTGCACACTGACCTTGTGTAGCTCAATAACCTCCATGGTCAATAGCCAGGTGATGTTATGAATCATATCTTTGTGATGCTGATTAGATGCTTCCCAATAGGCATTATTTAGCATGGGCAGTATTTCATCGATTTCGATGGTTGCCCGGTTAATGGTTGCACTCATGGATTAATATACTCCCTGGATAATTTTAAATTGTTGGTCATTATTAAAACTGGTCAATATAGTTAAATGGTCCAGTAAAGCCACTGGTATTATATTTTCTGAAGTCAAGGCTCAGTGTGCTGTTGAGTTATCTATGAAAAATAGTGTTCAGTGGCCAAGATGCTGGACGTTAATACCACCATAAACTATGGATCAAACCTGGTTTCAAATTAATTGAAACGCATCAATTTTTTCGTGTACCGATGAGTGACATCGATACTGAATCGGCAAACCTCAAGGCGTGGGGTTTGTCAATCTCTACTTCAGCTTCCTGAACTTCCGTATATTCCATGATGATATTCAAAACATCCTGAGTCAATTTTTCCAGTAGTGCGAACTGGTTTGATTCAATAAATTCGATAATCTGTTTGGTAATGGTCCGATAATTCAGTGTTTTGTCGATATCTGATCCGGTTGTAGCATCATTGGCAATAAAATCGATTCTGATGTTTAGCACCACATCCTGTTTATTACGGATCTCTTCTACATTAATTCCAATATAGGTTCGAAGCCGTAAATTTTTAATTTTAATGCGTGCCAACTGATCCATATTACTTCCTGATTAGAGTTAAAAACTCATTCCGAGTAGCGGTTGACTCTCTAAAGCTCCCCAACATGACTGATGTTTTCATGTTGGAATTTTGCTTTTGAACGCCACGCATCATCATGCACATGTGCTTTGCTTCAAGTACAACGGCCACACCTTTGCATTTTGTGACCTGCATGATGGCGTCGGCGATTTCTTTGGTCAAATTTTCCTGAATTTGTAAACGGCGGGCAAACATATCGACAATACGTGCAAACTTACTAAGGCCTAACACATTGCCATTTGGAATATAGGCGATATGGGCGGTTCCAATAAACGGTAACATATGGTGTTCACACATTGAGTAAAATTCGATACCTTCAATTATGACCATTTCGTCCATATCACTTTGAAATACAGCGCCATTAACCACCTTTACCAGCGATTGTTTATAACCAGCAGTTAAAAACTCCATTGCCTTGGCGGCGCGTTTGGGGGTGTCTAGTAACCCTTCACGGTCCCCATCTTCGCCGAGTTCAGTGATAATATTTTTATATAGGCTTTCGAGTTGATCTGACATATTTTTTCCAGAATTGAATTCAGCAGTTTTCTAATATTGGCGGCATTATAGGGTATCTAATAATGACAAAACATCTTCATGGTGTGTTTTTGTTTTTACAGGATGCATGATGGCCCGAATCTTTCCTTCAGGATCAATAATAAAGGTACTTCTATGGATTCCATCATATACCTTACCCATGAATTTTTTTGGTCCCCAGACACCGAATAAATCTGCAATGCTATGGTCTTCGTCTGACAATAATTCAAAGTTCAGGTTTTGCTTGTCAATAAACTTTTGCAGACGGGCAGGGGCATCAGGGCTAATTCCCAGGACAACTGCATTACGCTTAGTGAAATCTGACTGATGGTCTCTAATTTCGCAGGCCTGAGTGGTACATCCCGGTGTCATGGCTTTTGGATAAAAGTATAGAACAACGTTCTTTCCTATGAAGTCAGACAGAGAGCGAATCTGTTCATTTTGGTTCTTAGTAGTGAAAACGGGGGCCGAATCGCCAATACTAACGTTGATCTCAGGTTTCATTGTGTACAACTCTCAAAAGTGTGAAGTGGATTGCGGTTTAGTTCAGTATAAAATTCTATTTATTGTAGATTAAATGACAATTATTATCATTTAAATAAAAAATAAACTTGCTAAATTAGAATTTACTAATATAATGATCCTCAATTAAATGAATCGGAGTTTATTATTATGTTTGGAAATTTATTTGGCGGTAGCGCCCCTGTCGAGATTAACGAAAACGCGATTTTGGTCGATGTTCGGTCTCCAGCAGAGTATTCACAAGGGCATGCAAAAAAAGCTCTTAACTGGCCTTTAGATCAGCTAAGCACTTTTTTAGAAAAAAATGCGGCGATGAAAAGCAAGGATATCGTTATCTACTGTGCTAGTGGCGCAAGAGCCGGTGTTGCACTTAATATGATGAACCGTGCCGGTTTTGATAAGGTGACCAACGTTGGTGGTATTCACGCTGTTGCCCATCTAGGTTTAGAATAAGCTATCCAGATTTGGAACAAGCCATCTAAAGAAAAAATAATGAGGGGTTATCGACTAACGGTAACCCCCTGTTATTACATATCCAGTAATATTTCTATTTCCTTTTACGAATTCTTTGCCGCTGACGTTGCTATTTTGATAGAATAAGTTTCTTCAGGCATAAATAATAATCTATACATTGCCTGGTTTGGTCATCATTCATTGCCAGAGCAACTCATGTTTTTCGAACATTCAAGAAGTCACTTTTTTAAACCGGTTACGGGCAAGTATCGAGAGCAGGTTGTTGCCTGTTTAAGTCAGTTATATCTTAGGTTGTATCGTGCTAGCCAGGCAGATTTTGGTGCGCACTTAAAACGTGATGACATCATTGAAGTTTTCCATGAATCTGTGGTGCGCACTCCTTTACTGAACGATGAGGCTGATGATCTTGAAGGCACAACAAGAGGTCATCGAGAGCAAGCAGTCTGGATACTGAATACGCTTATCGAGTATGGTTGGCTGGAACGGCAGGTAGATGAAGTTTCTATGAGTGCCTCATTTCACTTTTCACGAGAAGGTCGAAGCTTCACTGAACCCTTTGTAAACGTTAATCAAACCCATCGTACGCGCCATCGAAATACTCGAAGTACCTATAATTCACTCAAAGCCTTTGTGTTAGAACTGGATATTTATGACTTGATTGATTCCTGGGACCACTCAGAGCGTATTATTAGTGATTTTTCAGAAGTTATTACTGAGCTGGAAGAGCGTCGAAATTTGTTGGTTAAAGATATGGAGTCTCAATTGCTGGTTCAAAAAGCCAGTGAAGAGTTTTTTGATTTCATGGAGAAAAGATTTCAACCTGATTTATCTGTGAAATTAACCGCTGATGGCGTCGAAAAATACCGTGATCGCATAGTCATGCTGCTTGATCAAATACGTGACTATGATCGTACCAAAAAAGCCGGACTGGAACGGCGTCTAAGACAATTGTTGCCTGATCTCGTGCAGGACAATCAGTCTGTCCTGTTTACTCTCTTAGATAATATTGAGCAACGTATTCGCTCCGCCAGCGATATCATTGTGCCTCAGCTACGACGAGCGATTCAAGGCTTTACCAAGCGAGCAGATGTTATTTTAAGACAATTAAGTTATCTGTCTGCACAAAATCATGATGAGGTCATCGATCGGTGTCAACACTTGGGGAGAATGGAGGTAGATGTCCAGAACCGCGTGTTGGACCATGTCGGACATGCAATGAGTAGTTATGCCTTAGGATTTGTGGATCCCGGTCAAATAAGGCTTCAGGCTCCCAGAAAAACGCGTCTCCCGGCAACATTTGTTGATGAATCATTCCACGTTGACGAATCAGCACGCCATGAAATTCATATACAAGCTTTGTTGGATCAGGCATTTTTTGTTAATAATAAGACCATTCAGGATTATCTATTAGCGAATTTAAAAGATGGAAAATCTGTTGATTCTGGTGACTTGCCTATCGAGAATGCAATTGATTTGCTAGCCCTGTCACATATTGTTGAAGCTGGGGCTCAATCTGGCCTTTCAAGCGAATACCGGTTTCAGATAGACCCTGATCCGCGGCCTGTTGTAGATAATCCGTTTTTCGACCAATTAGATCGGTTCCACATTTCTTTAGTCGACCATAATCAAGAGTCATAAATATGCTGGCAGTTATTGAAGAGAAGTTATTATCTAAAGGGGTACAAATCTCGGAATTTAGGGAGTTATTGATTAGACTCAGTGATTATGGTGTTTTGTGCCGTGATGAAAGCGGTATCGAACAGCAACTGTATGATCGTTTTATTCGTATAGAAGCGTTAGTCGCTGATTATTATTCCTTAATGGGCGTTCGATTGCAGCATGATCAACAATTTAAATTTGTCAGGTTATATCCACCAGGAGCAGAAGTTCCAGGAATGGATGAAGTAGAGTCTTTAGCTCCTAATAATGCAATGAGAATTAGATTAAATCAAAATGAAGTCGCTTTGATTCTTATTGTTAGAACACTGTATGACCGTGCTCTAAGGGAAGGGCAAGTCGATGAGTTTGGTAATGTGATGTCTAGCATAGAGTCAATCAGCATCACTTTGAAAAACTTATTGAAGCGATCTTTGCCTGAAAACCAGACAGAGCGTAAGCAGTTGTTTCGCAAGTTAAGGCAGCTCAGGTTAATTACGTTTATTAATGACATGGATGCTGAGTCTGAAGGGCTAATTAAAATACGTCCCATGATCACCAGCTTTGTCAGTCAGCAAGTTTTAGATGAGATTAATGTTGAAGCTGATATACCTACCGAAAATGTTGAAGGTACGTCAGGAGTAGAGACTGCTGATGGAGAGATAGATACTGATAGCCCGAATTCAACAGATAACAATCACATTACCCCGGATTAATTTATGTTTTTAAAGAAATTTGTATTTGTAAATTGGGGTAATATCCCGGCGACAGAATTTGAGTTTGGCCCAATAAATTTGTTCAGTGGCGGTAATGGTTCAGGTAAGACGACTGCGGCAGATGCTATTCAGACCATTATGACGGCAGCACACGACACACTATTTATGTTTAATCCTGGGCAGGATGAAGCGACTCAACGAGGTCGCAATAAGCAGGTTAGAACCCTGGCAAGTTATGTTCTCGGTTGTGACGATGGTAGCTATGCGCGGCCTTTGGGTGCAATAGGTTATTTGGCAGCCATATTTTATCCGACAGCGGGTGAAGATGCTGAACCCTTTACCGCCCTGATTGGTTGTTCTGCTATTTTAGATACGGCGGGTTCTCATGCTTCTGCGCGTCAGAAAGATATGCAGTTTTTTATCTTTCCAGGCGAACAACTCTCTTTGGATGACGTGTTAATTACCGGTCATGATGGAGACCGGGAAGTATTATCCATGGATTTGCTAAGCCGACAGCTGAAGAAACGGTGGGGTATTGCGTCGGTTGAACGTTATGACACTAAAAGGCAGTATTTGCGCCGCCTCTATGGCGCGCTTAAAGGTCGAAGTGATGGCGTCTCTGAAATTGAGGCTCTGAATGCAGCCAGAGCATTTAGCCGTTTTATGGCATACAAGCCTGTCAGAAGTATTAACGAATTTGTCGCCCATGAAATTCTTGATGCCAAGCCAATGGGAGATGCGGTCAGAACCATTTCTGACTTGATGAAAACCATTTATGCCATGGAAGCCGAAGCCAGCCGACTAAAAAACGCTATTGTTAACATTGAGCAAGTTCGTAAAAACTCGGTGAAATATGTCGACAAATGGGTTGAGCATCAACGACTGCATTTTGTTGCGTCTCATGCACGTTTTTCTCGTGATCAAACACGATACCTTGAAGTTAAAAAGCAACAGCAGTTAACCCGTAGTGAGCTGGATCAGGTCGAGTCGAACAAATCGCTGGCTAAAGAGCGGCGTCAACAAGTGCGAGATCATTTGTTAAACCTTGAAGCACAAAGACAAGGGGTTGACCAGTTAAAAGCCAAGGACCAGTTTGAACAGCAAATATCAAGTGCTGAATCACACATCTCTACCCTTATGCCAAAAATTAGCATCCAGTCAGATCAATTAGGTCAGCTTCGACCTATATTTGAAGGCATCCATTTTGCGCTGAATAAATCGTCAATGGCTATAGATGTTCCTGAACTGGGTCAAAAGTCTTTGAAAGAATCAACCCAGAAGGTATTGGATTTAACTTCAGGCGACGCCATTGATTTTGTGCGGCTGTTGGGTAAGGATCTGGATGGTTTGGCTGCGCTTGAAAGTCATTTAGATGAAGTGATGACCCACCAGGAACAGCTCAATCATTGGCGCAACCTGTGGTTTGACGTTGACAACACGGATCAGGGGGTCAGCTTGAGAGATCAGTTATTGACCCTGGCTGACAAGCGTAACCAGAGGGTGGTGGCGATTAATCAACAGATTAATTCGCAGACAGTTGATATTAAAAACCTGAATCAAAAACAAATTAATTATCCGGGATTTGTGCGACGTGCACTAATGGAGATTCAGCAGCACTGTCCAGATGCAGATCCAAAAATTCTTTGTGATTTTGTTGAGGTTACTGATCCAGAGTGGCAGTCGGCAATCGAGGGATATATTGGTGGCGCACGCTTTTCTATCGTTGTAACACCTGAATATGAATCAGAAGCCATCTCTATTGTGCGAAATATGCCAGGTCGAGATAATCGCGCCAGGGTGTTGCAGGGCAGTAAGGCGCGCCAGGATGCGAGTAAAATCAGAGTTGCCGCAAATTCTATTCTTAACTTGATGGAGTTTTCTCATGCAACGGTCGCTGCCTGGTTAACGGCAAATTATGCCACTGTTGAGCAAGTGTCAACCACAGAACAATTATCTTCAACCCGTCGTGGACTCATGTCAAAAGGCATGGGTAGTGGCGGCTATTCAATGTTTCGGTGCGATGTAGACGACAGTGATCTGGTATTTGGTCATAGAGCAAGGGAAAAGGCGCTAAAGGCCAAAGAGCAGGAATTAGCAGGCTTAATTCAGTCGCTAAATGTGGCTCAAGTGGATGTTAATGAGGTTACTACATTATTAAAGTTGATCAATCCGCTATCGGTATTTACCCATGGCGATAGTGTTCGTGAGTTACTAAAACACCATCGGTCGATACAAACAGCAGAGTTGGGATTAGAACAGTTAGATCTTGCAGATTTTGAAAATCTACAAGCCGAGTTTGATGAACAGCAGCAGAAGTTAGACCATCAGGACTCAGAAATATCAGAACTTGACCGGATTAAAGGTGAGTTAGAAGCCAAGCTCAAAGGGCTGGATAAACGCTGCAAAGAGCTGTCAGACTTGCAAGAAGAGACGGGCGAACTCTCTGAGCTGGCAGAAGGCAGTTTAATGCAGATTCAAAATATTTGGCCAGATTTTGATTTTGGTAACGTCTTGGCTGCATCTGAATTGGAAGCCAAAACAGCGAATCCTGATGTTGTGTTAAATTCACAGAAGTCCTGCATGCAGGAATTGACCCAATTAGTTGTTGAATCTGAACGATTGGTTATGAATCATCACCAGCACGCACAAGCATCAGACCGTTTGCACTTTACAGTCGACTTTGAAGCTTTGCATGATGAGGCGATGTTTGATCAATTTTGTCAATTAAGCCGGCAAATAGCGGGTATTCATAATCGACTTAAAAATAATATTCTCGTGGTGAAGCAGGATAACCTGGCCGCCCTCAAGGAAGATTTTAGTAGTGCCTTTGTCAGTAACCTGTGCCATTCCATTTTCCAGTCCATCAATGATGGTAAACGAACCCTGGAAGGATTAAACAAAGAGCTTCAGTTCCATCGTTTTGGTGCTGATCGTGAAACCTATAAGTTTTCATGGGAATGGGTTCCAGAGTTTAAAGAGTACTGGGCATTTTTTAAGGAGATTGTTGACAATGCGACTCTCGGCGAAAGTCAAACGCTATTTAATGCTGAACTCTCTAAAAAATCGACCCAGGTAAGAGAGCGATTACTGCAAATGCTGTTAGACGACGACGAGCAAAAAGCATTACGCGAGTTAGAGAGAATTTCAGATTATCGAAATTATCGTAGCTATGAAATTTTCAAGCAGCCTGAAGGAAAAGAACCTATCGCGCTGTCTCACTATGGAACCGGTTCAGGTGGCCAGTTGGAAACACCAGCCTATATTATCCGTAGTGCGGCAATTACCAGCGCATTTCGATTTGACGAAGGCAATAGTCATTTACGAATGGTGCTGGTTGATGAAGCCTTTTCCAAGATGGATGAAACCCGCTCTAAAGAAGTCATTAACTATTTAACCCAGACACTGGGTTTGCAGCTGATGTTTATTATGCCAACCAGTAAAAGTGGGCCCTTTATGGACCTGATTTCAAATCAATATGTATTCAGTAAGGTGCCTTTGGCCAATCAGCAGATGGTAGGAGAATTAAAAACCCGGGTGTTAGTCGATAGGCAAAAGTGTAATCAGGAACGAATTGGAGATCTTTGGGCGAAACATCGTAAAGTGGTTCGCCAGCAGGGAGCTCTGGATTTTCTGGAAGACATCTAATAAAAAGGCCGTTTAATCGGCCTTTTTATTAATGTTAAACTGTGGAGTTTTCTTTAATTCCCCATTGGCACTGAACCTGGTTTCTTCCTCCGTCTTTGGCAACATAGAGTTGTTCATCGGCGGCTTTAATCAGGTCGTCTGCAGAGGTGAGTGCATTGGGAGGCGAGCCGGCAATACCGATACTGATAGTGACATGTAGTTCTTCAAAGCTCCAGGCTTCTACTTTTTTACGAAGTGCTTCCGAAAATTCATAAGCGGTTTGAAGGTCGGTATTTGGCAACAATATGACATATTCTTCGCCGCCGTATCGGCACATTAAATCAAACTCACGCGTTATACACTTACCAATATCGGCGACGGCTTTAATAACGATGTCGCCTTTATCATGGCCATAGGTATCATTAACGTTCTTAAAGTGATCAATGTCGAACATGACCAGACTGACCGGATGTTGGTAGCGTGCTGCACGTGCGATTTCAGTTTTTGCCGTTTCATCAAAGTGTCTTCGATTAAATAATCCGGTTAATCCATCGGTTCTTGCTAATCGATTTAATTCATCTTTTAATTTTGTTTCTTCGGTTACATCTTTAAAGATAGCCGCAGAACCAACCATTTGGCCATCCTTTGTAATGACCCGAGCAATCTGGGCCTGCAATATTTGCTGACGATAAGGAATGTTTCTGGGTTTTATGTCTCCAATATCTCCTTCCATAATAGTATCAACCGGGCAGCGAATTTCATCAAATAAACCGGCAATACCCTGTTCAATGATTCTTGTGCTGGTTTTATCCAGCAATTTACTCGCTGCGTCATTGACCAAAATAACCTTGTTAAACTGGTCGGTAACTACAATTCCTTCACGAGCATCAAGAATCAATGTTGATAGTTTTTCTTTTTCGGAGGTTAAGTCACTATAGGCAGTTGCGAGCTTCTCAATCATCAAATTGAAGATGTCTGCAATGCGTGTGAATTCGACGTGTGACACCAAATCGATGGTTTCTGTCTGGTTTTTTTCGGTAATATTTGATATCACACTGCTCAGTTTTAATACCGGAGGCAATATAACGCGTCGGACATACTGGTGGACAATCATCATAATTAGAATAAGAGTCACTAATACAATCACCGCAGAAATCCAGCGTGATTTAATGATTGCGCTATCCATATTAGCCAGTGAGGTTCTAAGTTTTATCCAACCTCGGTAATCTGAATCACTACCATGACAACGACTACAGGTTGCGTCTTGTAGAATCGGATATATAAGGGTCTGGAACCGTTCTCCCTGTTCTGTTGTATCGATACTTTGATAAATTGTTTTTAGCTGCAGTAGTTCAGACATTTTTTGTTGTGAGAGATTTAATATTTGATTGAAACTCTCGTCTTTATGACGCTCAAACCGTTCATAACCCAGTATTTTATTGACTTGTTGTATGGTTTCATTGTTTTCAAAGGCTTTATAGCCGTCCAGCCGCGCAACCTGAACGTCCATGATCTCGGATATATCTTTAAATGATTCATGTAAAATGGTTCCGATATCGGCATAGCCGGAATGCATCAATGTTTTAATGGCTAGATCGGAACTAATCAAAACATGGGTTAGGGCTTTTTGATTTTGTTCGGTTATATTTTTTTGGTGCGTATAATTTACAAATATTGCCAGGGTGCTTAACCCCAGGAGCGTAATCAGGCTAACCGAGATCAGGAGGCGAAAATGAAGTTGGCTCTTGATCATGCTGATTCCTCAGGCCAGCAGACTTTATTGCGGCCAGTTTTCTTTGCACGATACAGTTGGGTATCTGCAATTTTTAGCAATTCATCGGAGCCTTTAGTTGTCGTTATATCCACACTGGATATTCCGATGCTGACCGTAATAAAGATCCCGCCAATTTCGGATTTTTTGATTTTTTTGCGAATCCGTTCAGCCAGCTTTATTGCATTCTCCATGTCCGTTTCAGGTAACAATAAGATGAATTCCTCGCCACCAAATCGACACGGAATATCGTTACTTCTTATTTCATTCTTTAACAGGGTAGAGATCTCTACCAACACTTTGTCACCGACGTCGTGACCATGGGTATCGTTGACTTTTTTAAAGAAGTCTATATCCAACATTAATAGTGAAAGTTGTTGGTTATCCTGCGATGAGCGTTCAATTTCGATACCTACAGTAGTATCGAAATACCTCCTGTTAAATAATCCTGTCAGAGAATCCAGTGTTGATAGCTGTTGAAGGCGACTTCTAATTTCTAATTCTTCAGTAATGTCCTGAATACGCAAACTTTTACCAATAATTGAGCCTTTTTCATTTTTAATGATATTGGGGGCAACGTTTAACATTCGTTCGTTGAAATTAATGACTTTAGGTAAGGATAATTCGGCTTCGTTCTGAAACCAGTTCGCCACTACTTCTTCGTCGTCCAGACATGTTTCAATTTTACTACCTATGAGTTTTTTTATTTTTTTATCTAAAATGAGTGACGCAGCCGGGTTGGCTAAAACAATATTGCCATTGGTATCTGAGCAGATAATGCCTTCCTGATTAGTTTGAACAATAGCTAATAATTTGTCTTGCTCTTGTTGTTGCTGTAGGTAAGAGTGTTCAATTCTGTGAATCATGACATTAAAGTTGCGCGCAATATCCGTCAATTCATTATTTCCGCTTATTGGTGCTCTCAAATGTAAACGACCATTAGCAACTTGTTTCATTGCACCAGTGAGTTCATTCAGTGGGAAAATGAGTGTTTCAAAGACCATGGACAAGGTGGCAATTACGATAATTAAACTGGTAACCAAAAAGATGACTGATGTATTTGACCATGCCTTATCTAAAACTTTTTGAACGGCGTCAAGGGATGTAGAGACTTTGATAATCCCTCGAATAGCCTCTTCATCGCCGTGGCAATTATAGCAACGTTTCGCGTTTTCAATTGGGGCTAAAAATGTTAGAAACTCAATGCCTTCAACACTTTCGTAATAATGAGTGACTTGATTGGTTGCCAATACGTTTAGCAGATGTGGGTTGCCTTGTTGAATAATTTGAATAAAATCTTCATCTGCTCGCGTATAAAATGCTTCTTCTCCGATATGATAGTTAACGTTATTAATTGTTTTATTGTCGAGGAAGGCTTCACTGCCATTGTTTCGGGTGATGTGTACGTTAGAAATACCTGGAATAGACTTGAGGTCGTTAGCAAAGTTTTTTGCAATATCGGCATAACCGGCAACCATGATTGAATTTAAATTTAATAATATAGACTGGGTGACCAAGTTCATGGCTTGCTCGTTGGAATCCAGGATTTCTTTCTTTTGATTTGTCGTATAGAGATAGAACATCGCCAACATACCAATAATGATCGCTATTGATATTGCTGAGGTAAGTTGAGTACTTACATAATGTCGATTGTTTTTATTACCCAATTCACGTCTCATTAATGTATATTCTATAATATGGCTCTAACGAGTTTTGTCGATTCTACAGCATATTTAAATAGGAAAGGAGCTTTATTTATGAAAGCGAAAGTAATTTCAATAGTCACTTTTTGCCTGTTGTTAACTGGGTTTTCGCAGGCCGATGAAGCATCCGAAAAAGCTATGAAAGCTGCAATTGCTATGACCAAAGCGCGACAAGGTTTTATGCGACTTCAGGCGCAGCAACTCGGTAAAATGGGTACAGCAGCGAAAGGGGCTGGACCCATTGATGCGGTGACAATTCAGGGTGCTCAAAATCTTTATAATTTGACTCAAATGTTTCCAGATATTTTTGGTGCAGGGTCCAGCATGGAGGATTTGGAACTTTCAAATGCCAAACCCGATGTCTGGACTATGCAGGAAGAATTGGGCGGTTTTATCGCTCGTCTTGAGAGACAGTCTGAACGTTTGTTAACAATGGCTAAAGCAGGCGACTCTGCGGGTTTCAAGGATGAATTCAAACAAGTAAGCGGTACCTGTAAAAAATGTCATGAAATATTCAGGTTCGTACCATAGTCAGCTTGACTATAAATAGATCAATCTATTTTAATCAATATTTAATACCTTATGGGTTTGCAAGCACAATCTCCATGATGGATGGTCCAAACAATATTGAATACACTTTTGGGTGTTAGGTTCTACTGATGGATCCAGATGACTATCTTCATAGTTATTAAGTGGAGATAAATAGCGTATATCTGCATTAAGTAAATCGAATCGCTCAGGTAGGCAATCAGGCTGGGGAAAAACCAACTTCAATTCATTACATTTCTCAATAACTACCTCACTAATACCTTTAGGACTTACACAAATCCAATCGAGGTTGCTTGGTATTGGTAGTGTGCCATTTGTTTCAATTCCAACTTCAAATCTCAAGTCTTTTAACGCATTTACTAACGCATCATCTATCTGAAGTGCAGGTTCACCCCCTGTGCAGATTACATATTTATTCTGACTGTCATCAGTTGGCCACAGTTGATTGACGTGGGTTGCCAATTCGTTTGCGGTTTTAAATTTGCCACCATTCATGCCGTTGGTACCAATAAAATCTGTGTCACAAAAGGTACAAATAGAACGCTTTCGGTGTGATTCTTTTCCGTTCCATAAATTACAGCCTGAAAATCTTAAAAAGATTGCCGGGCGACCCGTATGAGCACCTTCACCCTGTAGCGAATAGAACATTTCTTTAATATGGTACATAGGTTTTTAACTCAATAATTGAAGATAAGTTTATATCGGGTCGCTGCACTAGGATATCGTAGTTTAATAACAACGCTATGAATTATTTTTCTAAAGATTTGAATGGTAATTCTAATATCAATTGAAGCCCTGAGACACTAAAAATGTACAATTGATCTTTTGTTTCTTCACCTTCTGTCATGTCTTTTAATCCTAATTGGCATTGTTCGCCCAGTAACTTTGCTATTGTAAATAGCGGTATCTGCATGTCGAGATAGGTTGGATATAAAATAAAATCCCTTGGGGTATAGGAGCACTATTTGTAAAGAAATAAACAATTACTACAAAATTAATCACTTATATAATCTATTTGAGAATGGCTGTTGCGTTCCTTATAAAATATGAGCATAATTCGCGCCGAACTGCAGGGTACCCTGATCATATGGTGGTCAAATTGGTTCTCTCGCAATGACTAGCTGCAAACCCCGCCAGGCCCGGAAGGGAGCAAC
>Ga0224506_10000990_pt1 | contig 21066 bp, 19 predicted proteins | sample SF_Jan12_sed_USG_2_FD_169108 | JGI IMG/M metagenome (GOLD analysis project Ga0224506, IMG submission 169108) | Sediment microbial communities from San Francisco Bay, California, United States - SF_Jan12_sed_USGS_8_1 | ecosystem: Environmental > Aquatic > Marine > Sediment | place: USA... | reverse complement strand
CGCTGGAACTGATCAAAGATCTCGGCGATGCCGCCAGAGTCTCTGACCAGTATGGACTGAAAGGTTTTGTCGGTACGCATGCGATCGGTCATACCCGTATGGCAACCGAATCGGATGTTGATATTCGCTCGGCGCATCCTTACTGGGCTTATCCGTTCAATGACGTTTCGGTCGTTCACAACGGTCAGTTAACCAACTACTGGACCATGCGAAGAGATCTTGAGCGTCGTGGCCATCGTTTCATGTCGAACTGTGACTCTGAACTGATTGCGGTGTATATCGCCGATCGCATCGATCAGGGTGAGGAACTCGAAGGCGCCATGCGTCGTTCGATTGACGTCATTGATGGCGTATTTACTTATCTCGTTGCCACCAGCGACCAGCTAGGCATGGCGAAAGACGTCATGTCCGCTAAGCCAATGGTGCTTTACGAGAGTGATGAATTTGTCGGACTGGCTTCTGAGGAAGTCGCCATCCGTAGTATTTTCCCGCGTGAAATAGACACCTGGGATCCTTATCAAGGGGAGGTAAAAGTATGGGCAGCGTAACAACATCGCATGAGATGGGGCTACACGAAGAGCAACTCGCTGGTCGTACCCAGCAGATGTTCTTCTCGGCCACCGAAGAAGAAAATTTCACTTATCCGTGGAGCTACGAAGTTGACTTCGACAAGTCAGCCGAATTCGACGCGGCGGATATGGAAATCTCTGATATTAATATCAAAATTCGTGAGTTGATGAAATCGGGTCACGGTACGATCACGGTGAAGAATCCGCGCGCCAAGCATTCCCTGGGTGTTGGTATTCTGAATCGGGTGAATCTCAATTTTGAAGGCAGTCTCGGCTATTTCGGCTGTGGCGTGATCGATGGTCCCAATATTCATATTAGTGGTCGCGTGGGCTGGTCCTGTGCAGAAAATATGATGGCTGGAACCGTGGTAATCGAAAAGAATGCAGGCTCTCTATTTGGTGCTGCGATTCGTGGCGGCGACCTGGTCTGTAAAGGCCAGGCCGGTGCTCGTGTCGGTATCGACCAGAAGGGTGGCACCATCATTGTCGGCGGAAGTGTTGGTGCTTTCACTGGTTTCATGATGCAGCGTGGTCGTATGATCATCCTCGGTGATGCAGGCGATAACCTGGGCGATTCTATGTACGACGGTACCATTTATGTTGCTGGCAAAATCGCCAGCCTGGGTGTCGACTGTGTCGAAACCGAGCTGACCGATCTGGATAAGAAATACCTGAAAGGCAAGTTAGATCTTTACGGTATGTCTGCGCCGAATGGTATCGACAACATTATCAAGCTTACTTCGGGTAAGCAGTTGTGGAACTACGATAACCTCGAACCTAGTGAGAAGAAGCTGGTGCTTTAGGCACCCGCTTACTTTTGGAGAACTTAAAGATGTCTGATAAAAAATTAGATCCTTATTACCTGGGGAAAAGTTTTATCTTCCCACCCGAGGTAATCAACGATATTCATGTCAAGTCGGAACTGGGTCGTTACCGTATGCGTGGTTTTTCCCTGTTCAAGAAAATCCCCACCTGGGACGACCTGACTTTCATGCCCGGCACGCTGACACGCTTTGTTATCGAAGGTTATCGTGAAAAGTGTTTGACCAAAACTATTATCGGCCCAGAGGCGAAAAGGCCGCTTGAGCTCGATATCCCTGTCTACATCACAGGTATGAGTTTCGGTGCCCTGAGCTACGAAGCCAAAACCGCTCTGGCGCGTGGTGCAACCATGGCTGGCACGGCGACCTGTTCGGGTGAAGGCGGTATGATTCCCGATGAGCGCCGTTATTCCAGTAAATGGCTGTATCAATGTATCCAGTCTCGTTACGGCTTTAACCCGAATCACCTGCGCCTGGCCGATGCCGTTGAATTCTTCATCGGACAGGGCTGTAAGGTCGGTCTCGGTGGTCATTTAATGGGGCAGAAGGTAACCGATCAGGTCGCGGAAATGCGTTCATTACCAGCGGGTATCGATCAACGTTCACCTGCTCGCCATCCAGACTGGATGGGGCCGGATGATCTGGCGCTGAAAATCCAGGAAGTTCGTGAAGCGACCGACGGCCAGGTGCCGATCCAGCTGAAACTCGGTGCGGCACGTGTCTACGACGACGTGCGTATGGCGGCCAAGACCGGACCCGATTCGATTTATATCGATGGTATGGAAGGCGGTACCGGTGCCGGACCTCACCTCGCGACTGAAGAAACCGGTGTTCCCGGTATTGCTGCGATCCGTCAGGCGCGTCAGGCGCTCGACGATGTCGGCATGTCTGGCAGAATTACACTGGTTTACGCGGGTGGTATCCGTAATGGTGCCGATCTGGCCAAGGCCATTGCACTCGGTGCGGATGCGGTCGCTATCGGCCACTCGGCGATGATGGCATTGAACTGTAATAAAGATATTCCCGAAGCCGATTTCCCGAACGAAATGGGTGTTGAAGCGGGTTATTGCTATCACTGCCATACCGGTCGTTGCCCGGTTGGTGTTGCAACCCAGGATCCCGAATTGCGTAAGCGTCTCGATCCGGATACTGCGGCGGAGCGGGTTTATAACTTCCTGCACACGCTCACCATCGAAGCACAGTTATTCGCGCGTGCCTGTGGTAAGACCAACATCCACTCACTGGAGCCGGAAGATCTGGCTGCGTTGACTCTGGAAGCGTCGGCCTGTGCCCAGGTACCAATGGCTGGATCTCAACACACAGTCGGTCGTCCCGACATGACTCGTTTCTAAGGAGGACATAGTAATGGCTGAACAAGATATCAATCATTTCCTCGAAGGTGATGGCCTCGATTCAGAACGCGAAAAAACCATCGGTCAACACATCGGGTATCGTTACGACGTCAACCTGGTACCCGATATGGATCGTTGCACGCCGTTCCTGCGCAAGTATATGGAGATTATGGGCTGGAAAGATCTTAACTGGCTTGAAGATGTTCATATGGGTTATGAAGAAAGTCGCCCGGCGGTATTTGATCGGAATATCAATGGCTGGGTTACCATACCGGAAAATATCGAACTGCCGGATAACCAGCAGGATCGCGACATGATTGCGCGTGAATTACTGGTGAAGTTCCAGATGGCAAAAGGTCACCCGATGGTTGACCTGCGTAATGCTTACGAAAAGTTTTCCTGATTTCAGGTGTTTTTCGGAGTAATGGACAGGAACTGCACCTTATTGGTGCGGTTCCTTTTTGCGGTTTTAGTGCCGGGGGAAATGGGGCTAGAATAAAGTGTGAACAAGGAAGTGGAAGGCTAGTGTAGTTTGATGAGGTCGTTAAATAACCCCAACAGGATTAGGGCTTGTTGGGCGGCTCAAATCAAGGTATAAATAGTGTTGGTTTACCAGGGGGCATGAATGTTTCACGCTGTGAAACAGTGATTGCAAAGTAAACCGAAATTTAAGGGCTGTGTCTACAGGGGGGCAACAGACACCAAGTTCTAATAATCAAATAACCTAAGAGAGGTAAGAGGATGGATAATGAGTTAACGGCGCTCGGGATTATATTTACCGAGTTTTATTATTGGGTAACTGTCGTGTTTATGTTTTTGATACACGTCGGTTTCTGTGTCTATGAGGTGGGAGCCTCACGATATAAGCACCATACCCATACACTGATGAAGAACACCATGGTAATTCCATTGGTAACAGTCACATTCTTCTTCTTCGGATGGTGGATCTACTTCGCGTTTGTCAATGGTCCCTGGCTCATCGGCCCTCTGGTCGACGCGCCTTTCGCTACACCCTGGAGCGAGCTGATGGGTACGCATATGGGTAATGCGGCGATTCAGGATACGCTGACCGTAGACGATACCGCTTTCTGGGCGCGTATTAATGGTGTGTTCTGGGCTGCATTTCTGTTGTTCTCCTGGACTGCTGCTTCGATCGTATCCGGTGCGGTTATCGAACGTATTCGCCCTAGTGCTTTCTGGACTCTGGCGGTTATCATCGGTTCTTTCACCTGGATCATTGACGCTTCATGGGGTTGGTCATGGAATGGCTGGATGGTACAGAAGCTGGGTTATCACGATGCCTATGCTTCCGGTGTTATCCACGCGATTGCCGGTGGTTTTGCGTTAGGTGTATTGGTGGTGCTTGGCCCGCGTATCGGTAAGTTCCGTGCCGATGGTACGCCAAGAAACATAAATCCGCATAATCCGTGGTTAGTCACTATAGGCCTGTTTCTCATCTATACCGGTTTCTGGGGCTTTTATGTCGCCTGTAATATTCCGATTATCGATGTATACGGTTCTGCGATGCTGGATGTTGCTGATAAGACGTTCTTCAGTGCTACTAACATCTATCTGCAACCAACAACATTGTCTGCGATTACCTTTAACTTCCTGATGTCTCTGTCGGGCGGTTTGATGGTGGCTTACCTTATTTCCGATGGTGATGCGTTCTGGACTTACTCCGGTGGTCTGGCAGGCGTAATCGGTGCCTCTTCGGGTAACGATTTATATCACCCCATCCAGGCTATGCTGATTGGCGGCGGCGGTGCGTTCCTCGCTTACAAGATGCATTTCTGGGTAGAAAACAAGTTCAAGATCGATGACGCTGTCGGTGCAGTTGCCGTGCATGGTTATGCCGGTTTTTATGGCGTCGTTATGGCTGGTTTTATGCTCTGGGGTTATCCGTCGTCTCCGTTTGAAGGCTATGCGCCTATCACTCCGTGGGGTAACTTTCTGGGTGCTCTGATCATGTTCTTCGTGTTGGGATTTTTCCCGGCATTGATAGCTTCTAAGATCTTGAACAGCATGGGCAAGCTCCGTATTCCGCGCGAAATTGAAATGGTTGGCCTGGATATCAACCACGAATCGTTGCGTGCAATGGAAGCAGAAGAAGTAGCACAAGCGATACGTGAAGAAGCTGCTGCCAGCAGTTCCTGATTTTGAATACTGAATAGATAATTGAGGAGAAAATATTATGTCTACTGGTTTAGTTGATAACTGGCTCAATGTTGATACATTCGGGCCGATCTATCCTTTCGTTGGGACGGAAGTATTCCTGACAATTGCGGGATTGATATTCTGGTTTGGCTGGCATGTCTGGCAACACCAGAAAGAGTCTGCCGAATTTGAGGCTGATATGGAAAATATCAAAAAGCAGGGAGGACCTGGAAAGGTGCTGGAAGCTGAATCGAGCAGGGAAATGAAAGATTCTGTCGGGTGATAAACGCCTGTAAGTGTCTTTCTTAGAAGTTGTACTGAGACCCCTTCGGTTTTTATCGAAGGGGTTTTTCATTTCTATAATGAGTTAAGCCGGAAATTTGTGATGATAGTAAAAGATGCGCTCTCGGTTCTACCTGCACGACCGGTACTGTATATCGTGCCTTTGATCGTGGTAATAGTGCTATCGTTTTATTACTGGGAGCAATATAGCAAGTGCTCGAATATTAAATCCTTTCGCACATCGTTATCCGAAACTTTGCGTTCGAGAGATGATAACGATAAATTTCGCCTCGTCGATTTCACCGATTTTATCTGGGACAAGGTCAGGATAGTCGCCAGTGTGAAACCGGGGGAAAGAAATGTCGAATGTCCTTTTGGCTGGAACTGGGCGAGTGGCGAACGTGAATCACTAATGACATCGGGCCTGTTGTCGGTACTCATGTTTGGACATGGCGAATCGATAGTCGGCTATATAGAGCTACGTAGCGACGAGGTCGCGTTTCGGGATGTAGATTATAGTTTGACGCCACAAAATGCGGTGTTTACTGTCAGGCCAAACCTCGAGAGCGGCGGCGCCATACTGACTTTGAAAAAGTAGAGAGCCTGTTATCTGGCATAAAAGAGTGTCGTATTATCGATGTTTTAATCATCCGTTTTGCGTAAAATTCTTCCCAATTGTTTAGTTAATCTGGAGGTTACAACCTTGGCAACGATCATCGATGGTAAAGCATTTTCAGCCAACCTGCGCGCCGAAATCGCTCGCAAGGTTGCCATACTAAAACAGAATCATTCGGTAACTCCCGGGCTGGCTGTTGTGCTCGTTGGAGAGGACCCTGCGAGTCAGGTGTATGTGCGTAGCAAGGGTAAGCAAACCGTCGAAGCAGGTATGAACTCATACGAGCATAAGCTCGATGTCGGCACCAGTCAGGCCGACTTGCTGGCATTAATCGATCAGTTAAATAATGATCCAGATGTTCATGGCATTCTGGTTCAGTTACCTTTACCGAAACACATCGATGAAGAGTCGGTAATTAATTCGATTTCGGTCGACAAAGATGTCGATGGCTTCCATCTGTCTAATGTCGGACGTTTGTCGATTGGTGCTGAGGGTATTGTGCCCTGCACGCCACTAGGCTCTATTATGATGCTGAAGGATCACCTCGGTGATTTATCAGGTAAACGGGCTATCGTGGTCGGTCGATCTAATATAGTCGGTAAACCCATGGCTGCCCTGCTGCTGGCCGAAAGCTGTACCGTAACAATCGCGCATTCGCGTACTCAGGATTTACCCAGCGAATGTCGACGAGCCGATATTGTAGTCGCAGCCGTCGGCCGCCCGGAAATGGTGAAAGGCGACTGGATTAAGCCCGGTGCGACTGTTATCGATGTCGGTATTAATCGTGTCGAAAAAGAGGATGGTAGTACCAAACTGGTTGGTGACGTTGAGTTTGAAAGTGCGGAGAAGGTAGCTGGTGCGATCACACCTGTGCCGGGTGGCGTAGGCCCGATGACCATCGCTTGTCTGTTGCATAATACCCTGCAACAGGCCTGTCGTTTGAACGGGATTGATGTGCCTGAGTAAAACCCCGAATTTTTCCAGTTTGGAGCAGTCTGCTGATGTCGCTATTGTTACGTCGTAGTTTAATTTTTATCATCCTACTGTTGGGTGGCCTGGTGTTGTATTCATTGTGGTTTGGTATGAAAGCAGATCGCTATGATGATACTGCCATTCCTTACCTGGAATCGGCTATGCCCCGGTTAACGAGTTGGCAGTATGAGCTGTTAGAGCCTTTGCTGTCTCCTACCGCTAAACTGAACTTTAAAAATCAGGAGATGCGTGAGGCCTATCGACTTTTTAATCGGCTCGGGCAATTCGAATCGATGGACAAACCTCGCTACGAAAAGAGTTACAGCGGTGTGAGTCAGGCATTGGGGGATGTCGAGATAGTAGAATACCAGGCGTCGTTAGAATTCGATACAGGCCCGGCTGTTGTAAAAATAAAATTAATCGCCGATGGCAAGTCGTATTATATCAATCATTTTGGTTTTCACTCGGAGGTTTTCTCCGAAGTTAACGAGATAGACTGATAAGCTGACTGTCATTTGTTACCCGTAATGACGCCTTAGGTAACTGTGAATTATATTGATATCCATAGATACATTGTGTCGACTCGATATTATTAGGAAGCCCATTTCTGGGTATTCATCACATATATGCGAATGACAAAGCGAAGCAAGGGCCGCTAAGCGAGAACCCTTTTAAACGTATTGTCGAAGATAGTGGTACAGGGTGCTTTGGGTGCCACACTCCGGTTAAGGTTGGTGACTATGTATTTACTAAAATGAGAGATTAGAAATTACCGGCCGCCTTTACCGGCGGCTGGATTCGAGAGTGTAATCTTTTCTGTGTAACTGCCGAAACTAACGCTTAAGACTTATTAAGTATTGTGGCTGAACTTCCTGGTAATTCCGGTGAAAAATTAAATTCATCATCCAGCAATGCCCTGGTACCGTAATATAAAATCGACACCAGTCCCCAGGCCAGACCAATCACTACGCCCGCATCAACGATACCGCGCCAGGGCTGTTGAAAGCGACTGACGACAATAATAAGGGCGATAATCATAATGGTCATAATGTAACGGGAAATTAATCGGCGAAGTGTCGTATGAAAATAACTGCAACAGAACAAAGGACCGAATATGACATGCATTAGGGTGGGATTTTGATATAAATACCTGATCCTGGCGCCCAACCGGGGAGCAGCGCCTAGCTGAAAACCCTTATAGCCCTCTGTGTAAGCCATAAAAATAATATTAGTGAGCAACAAACCCCAGTGATACCACTGTAAATCTAACTGCCACAACTCTATCGTATAGGGGGTTAAGCGGACTACAGCCCAGACAAGCAAAATGGAGACCCCAACCAGACCCCATATTGCACCCACAAAACCTAGCATTTTATTATTCACGCGAACCCCGAGAGCTACATTGAAAAGAAATCAGTCTAAGGCAGATAATATGAACAATACAGGGGTGGACCTGTAGTAGTTCGATAAAATTCAGCTGGATAATCGAATTGCGAACCTTGAATGCCCGTGACAAGCTGTACTTATTGATTTGCATTTAATAATGATCCAATTCAGGTGATTATTGCATTCAACATCGACCCACTTCCACGAGTGAGGTAAGTAATGGGATTAGAAGCTTGCACAAATGTGAGCGGGTCAATAGCTAGTGCAAATCCCGGGTTAAATTTAGTTGCAAATCAACAATTACGGGGTAAATAAAGAAAACTACGTTAAACAGTTATAACTGATAACAGAGTTTGTTACCGAAGTTAAGAATTATTGACCAGAAAATGTAATTATACAATTTTGAATGTTAAGTAAGTGTAAAATACACTCGGCAGGTTTATTGCCAGAAATTTAAATAGGGCAAGAAAAATGTATATTCTGGTGATAGAAGACAACCCGGATATTATTGAAAACTTATATGATTATTTTGAGGGTCGTGGTCATACAGTCGATGCTGCTTATGACGGGAGCAGTGGTCTGGAATTTGTGGTTCAAAATATCTACGATGTGGTGATACTGGATTTGATGCTGCCGGGTATGGATGGTCTGGAAGTTTGTGAAAAATTAAGAGAGCAGGGTCGTGATCTACCCGTTTTAATGTTAACTGCCAGAGATACTGTAGATGACAAAGTCCTGGGGCTTGGTAGCGGGGCAGATGATTACCTGGTAAAACCCTATTCGTTAAAAGAGCTTGAAGCCAGACTACAGGCTCTGGTTCGACGTGCTCGTGGTGGGGTCAGCAAAACTCAACTATTCATTGCAGGTTTAGAGTTAGATACTATGGCATTAAAAGTAAAACGTGCTGGTCAAAATATCAGTCTTCCTCCCATCACTTTAAAAATCCTGGAGTTACTGATGCGCCAATCACCTCGAGTTGTGTCGCGACTAGAAATAGAGCGATATGTTTGGGGTAATGATCTGCCGGGGACTGACTCATTACGAGTGCATATCAATACATTACGAAACTTTATAGATAAACCTTTTGATAAGCAGTTGTTAAAAACTGTACGTGGCATGGGGTATTGTATATCAGATCAAGATGACGCTGAGATTTAGCCTTCGTTACCGGGTAGCTATAACCTTTTTCTTATTAGGTTGGCTAGTCAGCATGGCAATGGGCGCTATGCTCTATAGGTTGACGATTAGCCTGGAAGAAAAGTTGATAGAAGATACGCTCTCAACTGAATTAGAAGACTATATGAACCGCTATGCAAAAGACCCTGCTAGCCTTCCACCTTCAAGCACCCATATTCAGGGTTATGTTTTCACCCAAAATAAACCTGATACTTACCCCTTCAATTTGCAGCAATTGCCGGAAGGACTAAGTCATATATTGATTGAAGGTACTGGTTACTATGTTGAACAAAGAACAAACGATATGGCAAGTTTTCTGGTTGTCTATTCGGATGAATTAATAAAACAACGTGAAGAAAAGTATTTTGGTTTACTTGTTTCAGGAGTCACATTGATAACATTTCTATCCAGTGTGTTGGGGTTTTGGTTGGCGAACAGGGTAATATCTCCAGTAATCCGGTTGGCTCGCCAGGTTTCAAGAATAGAGAATGAATTTACTCCACTAAAGTTGGAACAAGGTTACCCTCAAGATGAAGTTGGGGAACTGGCGCAGGCTTTTGAAACTTCCCACCAAAGGTTAGTGGAATTTAATGAGCGAGAGCGTTATTTCACAGCTGATGTGAGCCATGAACTGCGTACACCACTTACTGTCATTGAAGGCGCATCCGAAGTTTTGCTGTCTGAGGAAGATTTGAGTGAAACGCATCGAAAAGGGGTATTGCGAATTTCCAGGGCATCCAAACAAATTATTCGTCTGAGTTCGGCATTATTAACATTGGCACGAGAGAAACATGACAACGATGAAGTCCATCATTGCGCAGTGAATACAGTTTTAAAAAAAGTAGTAGATGATCATCTGTATTTACTGGTTCGTAAACCTGTTGAAGTGGATCTAAATATTCTGACGGAGTTGGTGGCACCTACTAATTCTGAACTGTTATATATTGTACTGGCTAATCTGATTCGTAATGCATTTGCTTATACAAAAGCTGGACAGGTTCATATCCAGTTGTTAGATAACCGAGTTATCATTGAAGACACGGGTACAGGCATGAGCGAGGCTCAGCGCCTGAGAATGTTTGATCGTTACTACAGTGATAATAAATCAACAGGGGGACAGGGAATTGGACTCTCTTTGGTGAAGAGAATTTGTCAATATTATGGCTGGGAGATATCCGTAAGTAGTCGAAAGCGACAGGGTACTATTGTTGAACTTTTATTGGCCCCGCCATTCTGAACTTAACATTCACTTTACATTTAACCTGGTAAAATTTCACCCAATATTATTTTTGGGTTTAGAAATGTCCAGGGCATCGTTTCGTAAGAAAAATAGTCGTTTTTTCAGTTTTACCTGGGAAAAACTTTTTGTAGGAATTAACTTCTTAATCTATGCAGTATGCGTTGTTCTAACACTTCTTCCAAGTATAAAAGCCGAGACTCCCGTTCTTTTTTTTCTCGGTAGTTCTATGGGGTTTTATATCTTTCTTATGTTTTGTGCCGTCATCGTTAATCTGTTTCTATCTCCGGTACAGTCTAAAAACAGAGGGAGAAAAACAGTTTCAGGGTTAACCTAGATAACCCATAACTTTATCATTCTAAGAAAATAGTCTATTGATTATATGAATAGGTAGCGTTTTATGGTGTATAAATTTTTAAAAAATAAGGACGCCAGGCTCAAAATCTCTATAGAAACTGGCCACTATTGGTGAAGGCTAAATATATTCGGAAAAAATTTGATCCAGGTAATCAGTTGCTTGATGCCAAATCATACGGGGACAATTTTCAAATATATTCATCGTGATGGCTGGATTAGAGTATCGGGCTATACATATCGGAGTCCGCTAATTAAACACTTTGTTAACGATACATTTCATATGATTACAATAACCATGTCTGTCCCATATAAATGAAACAACTATTTCCGGTTTTTCGGCCATTGATTGTTTTTTCTCTTTTGGTGTTGTTAGCTTTCTTCTGCTTTCGGCTTGTATTATCTATCCAGTACCTAGAGAGAATACGTGACGCTAGCCAGTTTATACAGATCCTGGCTTATGGCTTTCGTATCGATCTTTCTTTTTTAACCGTGATTCTGATCGTTCCATTTGCCCTAATATTGCTAAGTGTATGGGTTCCAAAGATACAGCGTTTAGCCAACCAGATGGTGCGAATCTGGTTAGTCGCTGCTTTAATTTCTATCCTGTTTCTTGAGATTTCAACACCGCTGTTCGTCAGCCAATTCGACATTCGGCCGAATCGACTGTTCATCGAGTACCTTGGTAGCCCGGTTGAAATCACACAGATGCTGGTCAACGGGTTTTTAGTCGAAAGTATATTAATCCTCTTGTTAACCGTGGTCCTTGGCTATGCGGCGTCCAGGTTTATAATGCGATCAGCTTCAATTTCCGCAACTGGCTTTGGCTACAGGGCTTTGGTAACTATCGTGTTTTCCGTAATCTTTGCCCTTGAAGTTCTGATAGGCCGTTCTGGATTTCAACATCGTCCTATAAATCCGGCAATGGTCGCTGTTAGCGACGATCGATTGGTTAACTCCCTGGTGCTGAATTCGACTTATAGTATTCTTTACTCGGCCTATCAGATGAGTCACGAGTCTGCTTTAAAATTCCCCTATGGAATGCTCCCAGATGAAAAAATGATAAAAATTGTTAAAGCACAAATGGATAAAGGGACTGTCTTCGTCGACGGTGATATTGAGACGCTACATATCCCCGAGCAGGTCGACTTGAATCCCCGGGAGAAGAAAGATTTGATCATCGTTGTAGAAGAAAGTCTGGGTGCTAGTTTCGTCGCGTCGCTAGGAGGTAATCCAGTTACTCCCAATATCGAAAAGTGGCGGCGTAAAAGCTGGTTTTTTGACAATTTGTATGCGACCGGAGTTCGCTCAGCAAGAGGCCTGGAGGCTATTACAACCGGATTTTTACCAACGCCATCCAGAGCAGTTTTGAAGCTGCCCAGGGCGCAAGGTAAATTCTTCTCGCTAGCGAGCTATCTAGGTGAGGCTGGATATGAATCTACGTTTGTTTATGGTGGTGAGAGTCACTTCGATAACATGAAGGGATTTTTTCTGAGTAATGGTTTTGACCGAGTCGTTGATCAATATGATTATCCTAACCCTGACTTCATGGGTTCCTGGGGCGTCAGCGATGAAGATCTATTCAAGCGAGCGCTAGCTATTATTGAAAAGGAGTCATCAAAGCCGAAGTTTGTACTTGTATTCTCCTCATCTAACCACCCGCCTTTCGAATTCCCGGATGACAAAATTGAGTTGTTTGACAAGGACAACAAGGCAACCGCTCAAAATGCAGCAAAGTATGCGGATTACGCGCTGGGTAAATTTTTGAATGAACTTGAGCTAGACGGGGAGCTGAGGCATGCGACTGTACTGGTGGTGGCAGACCACGAAGACAAGGTGTTTGGCAGCGAGCCTGTTCCTCATAATCGCTACCGGATTCCGGGGTTTATTTTGGACCCTGATCTCAAATTGCCCATTATAGACAAACAACTGGCAAGTCAGATTGATTTACCCGCTACTTTGGTCTCGCTACTTGGAATGCAGGCACCTAACCCAATGATAGGGCACGACTTGACTCATCATATTAATCAGTCAGATGGAAGAGCCATAATGCAATTTGGCCAGAATCAGGCCTATATGACCGCGCTTTGTATTGTCTATTTACAGCCCCAAAAAGAGGCGCATATCGACTGTGATGATGAGGTCAATTTATCCAAGGGGGATTTGATTGAAACTGCAATTGCGCATGCACAATTTGCCGAATATGCATATGAAAACGAAATCTATGCTTTTAAACAGGGTCAACAACTGTGAAGATGTCAGTTGGTTGTTAACACGACAAGCACAACTAATATCTCCTGCCATCGGGGTCGCGATAAAACACCGTATTTATTTGTGCTGGTTGCAATAGCGTCCGGGTCATGGTTGGCGGCTGAATATTTACTATTCTGGGAATCTCGTTCCCGTTGGCAGGCATCTTCACTCCGCTAGCGATTGCCCCGGAGCAATGAGTGCACTAATGACTGCTTATTCGTACATCAAGCTGGGAGTTTACTAAAAATACGAATACCACGATCAATCCCAACAGTTACTTCTTTTTTACGTTACCGACACTGAGTCATTGGTTGTATATAAATGCGAAGAATAGCCATGACTACTAATTCTCGAACAACGCAGATGATGATATTGAACAGCTCATTAAAAGATTTACCAGCAATACGAATTATCCCTGAATATGGAGAAATAGTGTTATGAACTTTCAGGTGTCCTGGCAATTCTGGACGCTGTTGTCGGCAGTGTTTGCTGCCCTGACAGCAATTTTCGCCAAGGTAGGAGTCGAGAATGTCAATTCGGATTTCGCCACTTTTTTCAGAACGATTATTATTGTGGTAATCCTGGCTTTGATTCTATTGGTAACCAATCAATTTCAGTCGTTGCGCTCGATATCGGCGAAAAGCTACCTGTTTTTGTGTCTCTCCGGGCTCGCGACAGGTGCTTCCTGGGTTTGTTATTTCCGTGCGCTTAGGCTGGGTAATGCTTCACAGGTTGCACCGATAGATAAGTTGAGTGTCGTCCTGGTCGCGATCTTCGGCGTCATTTTTCTGAGTGAAAAGCTATCGCTGGGGAATTGGGTTGGTATCAGCCTGATTGCAGTCGGAGCACTGCTGGTAGCGATGAAATAATGCCACAGGAGGCTACTTTCGAACAGCAGTCCAAATTGCCAATTGACACGCAAGATGGGGCTTAAAATTGAAAATAGCCTCCATAAGTATTCGAAGTATGAAATTATCCAAAAGTCTGAAATCAGCGGTTTGTCCGATTTCAGTCTCCAGTTCTCTTAAATTCAGAATTGTCCAATATTATGGTACGCAAACTCTTTGTAACACAATGCTAACAAAAAATAATTCTGGGAGAGAGAAAATGACGACTGCGGCACTCCCTTTGGCTCTAGCGGAGTCGTTATTAGTACTGTTGGATACTATTACGCCCCTGAGTTTCACCTTAATCTATTAATGGTATTATAATGGCTTTGCAAGACAGACTAAAAAATCTATTCCCTTTCTTACGTTGGGGAAGAAACCTGACAAAGGAAAGTGCTCGGGCTGATTTGAATGCTGGCCTGATCGGGGCAGCAATCGTATTACCACAAGGTGTTGCATTCGCGGCTATTGCTGGCATGCCACCGGAGTACGGGCTCTATACGAGCATGGTACCAGCGATTATCGCAGCCTTATTTGGGTCTTCATGGCACCTGGTATCGGGCCCTACGACAGCAGCATCAATCGTCATGTTTTCTTCATTGAGCACCATGGCTACGCCGGGAAGCGAAGTGTATATTGGTCTCGCCATCACACTCGCATTTATGGTCGGGGTTCTCCAGCTATCTATGGGGCTTCTGAGATTTGGCTCGCTGGTCAATTTCATTTCTCACTCCGTAGTAGTCGGATTTACTTCGGGGGCTGCCATCTTAATCGCAGCTAAACAGGCCAAATCATTCCTCGGTATTGAAATTCCAGAAACTGGTCATTTGATTGAAACTCTCGAGTATCTCTGGACACATTGGGAATATTTTCACCCATTGGTCATACTGGTCGCTAGCGTAACATTGCTCACTGGACTGATTTGTCATCACCGATGCCCAGATAAGCCCGTCATGGTAATCGCACTGGTGGTTGGTAGTCTAACTGCATTACTCTTTAACTTGATCTTTGGACAGCAGGCGACAGGAATCGAAATGATAGGTGCCTTGCCTCAGCAACTGCCGCCATTCTCAAAGCCACAGATTTCACTCGCTGTATTTCGTGATCTTGCGCCTTTGGCACTTGCAATGACCTTGTTTGCGTTAACTGAAGCAGTGTCAATCTCGCGCTCGATATCGATTCGTTCGGGGCAGCCGATAGAAGGTAACCAGGAGTTTATAGGTCAAGGTCTTTCTAATATATTCGGCAGTTTTTTTTCCGCTTATGTTGCTACAGGTTCATTCAATCGTAGTGGTGCAAATTATGATGCAGGGGCAAAGAGCCCGCTGGCGGCTATCTTCGCCGGCTTATTATTGATAGCCATCGTACCGTTGGTTGGCAACTTGACTTCTTACCTGCCCAAGGCAGCTGTAGCCGGGTTGCTGATATTAGTGGCCTGGCGCTTAATTAACTTCAATGAGATTCGAAAAATTTTAAGTGCGGATAAGAATGACACTGTTGTATTGGCAGTGACTTTCTTCGGTACCATCTTTTTTGCACTAGAATTTGCGATCTTAGCTGGTGTTATTCTTTCCCTGATGATCTTCCTTCGCAAGACCTCACGCCCGCGGATATCGCCACGAATACCCAACGCTGAATCAGTCGATAGAAAGTTTACTCATAGCCGATCTCAAGCTGAGTGTCCGCAGCTAAAAATACTGCGTCTAGAAGATTCTCTTTACTTCGGTTCGGTATCCCACGTTGGTGAATTACTACGAAGATACCGGGAGCATTACCCAGATCAAAAAAACTTGCTTCTTTTGACCAAGGGTATAAGTCAGATGGATGTTGCGGGTGCAGAGCTGTTGAACAATGAAGCCCTGGAGCGGCGAAGAATCGGGGGGGGATTTTACATGCACAGACTTAAGGAAAGTGCTTCCAAAACTTTTAATCGTGGAGGCTATCCAGAGAAGATTGGGCAGGCCAATATCTTCGAAAGTAAAAGAGAAGCGATTTCGACTATTTTTTCACACCTCGATAAGTCCATTTGCGCAAAATGTGACAACCGTATCTTCCTTGAGTGCCAGACAATCGATAAACCTGGGCTAGATTCCTGACATCTGGCGGAATGAATGTAAGCCCGCGGGCCCAAATAGCTGGAAAGTATGGAGTTTAACTAAACATATAATGGAGAAATCAATAAAAGGCGATATTTTCGGAGGCGCGACGGCGGCAGTGGTGGCTCTCCCTTTGGCTTTAGCATTTGGAGTGTCGTCCGGTGCCGGTGCGCTCGCAGGGCTTTATGGCGCGATCTTCGCTGGTTTTTTCGCCACATTTTTCGGTGGTACGAAAGTTCAGGTCACAGGCCCGACTGGGCCGATGACGGTTGTTATGGCCCTGGTGGTCACGCACTTTAGCGTAAACCTGTCGGCTGCATTTACCGTGGTCTTACTTGCCGGTGTTTTGCAGGTACTTTTTTCCGGATTTGGTATCGGCCGATATATAAAGCTCATACCCCTGCCTGTTGTGTCGGGCTTTATGAGTGGCATCGGCATAATTATAATTGCCATTGAGATTGGCCCAATACTGGGACATGAAATACCCCCGGGTACTGCTCTGGAGAAACTGACTACTGTCCCGCAGATGCTTGCGCGACGAATATATATGCCATGCTACTCGCGGTTGGTGTGCTTGCTGTATTGATATTAACCCCCGCCCGGCTTACCAGGTTCATACCTCCACCCCTACTAGCATTGATACTCGGCACCGTTGCGGTCCAGAGCTTTGCTCTTGATGTCCCCCTGATAGGGACAATCCCGACAGGCTTGCCGACGATTACCATCCCTGACATTGCGCTTACAGAAGTCCCGTTTATCGTTCGATACGCTTTAGTCCTGGCATTCCTGGGTTCTATAGATTCGTTGCTGACGTCCATCGTGGTCGACAGTATGACGAGAAGTCATCATGACTCAAACCGTGAGCTCTTTGGCCAGGGACTCGGCAATATTGCATCGGGGATATTTGGTGGGCTGCCATCTGCTGGCGCTACCATGCGCACCCTGGTAAATGTGCGTGCCGGTGGCAATTCAAGACTTAGCGGTGTTATTCACTCGATTGTTTTGTTCACAATAGTACTGGGGTTTACCCAAGCTGTTAGCCTTATTCCGTTTTCGGTACTCGCGGGGATACTGGTCAAAGTCGGAATAGATATCATCGACTGGCAATATTTGAAACGTATTCGTCACGAACCACGGGCAGAGGTTGTCATTATGCTGTCGACGTTGCTGCTAACGGTACTAGTTGATCTGATCACAGCTGTCGCGGCGGGATTTGTTATGGCATCGGTTTTGTTCGTTGCAAAGATGGCGGATTCGCAAGTAAAAAACGCTCGTTTTTCTTTCGGCGCAGATCAAATTGAAGATCTTTCGAATGAAGAGCAGGAAATATTGGAAGAGTACAACGGGCAAATCGTTCTCTTCCACGTCGAAGGCCCCCTTAGTTTCGGTTCGGCGAGAGATGTCGCCCGATTACTGCATTCCGATATTGATAAAGATGTACTGGTGATAGATTTACGTCATGTTCCATTCATCGACAGCTCTGCGTCGGCCGCGATAGATGAAGTCATCCAGCGGCTAAACCATGATGGCGACACGGTGTTGTTGTTTGGTGCGCGCGAGCCGGTGGCGAAAATGTTGGCTCAAACAGGGGTACTTGGACGGCTTGGAAAAGATAATCTGGTTACCCGCCGAATAGACGCACTGAGAAAAGCGCGTTCAATTATTGAGGCGAATGAAGATGAATCGGTCTAGTCAGTGTGTTGGGCTAGATGTCTGGTAGAATTTATCATTAAGACCAATATCAAAACCCTATTATTGAGTGGAAATAAATGACTGAATCTTTAACTAAACCTTCGGATAAATCGGGCATGCGTCCGGGCTCACTGGTTCATGTAGGTGAGGTCCTGGAGTCTGAAACCAGGATGACGGTAATTGATTACAGCAAAGAAAGTGTGGAACAAACACAGTTTCAATCGATAGAAGAGATTCTAAAATATAAAGATTGTGAATCGGTGACCTGGGTAGTTATCGAAGGACTAACAGGCGTCGATATCATAGAGAGCATTGGCAAAAATTTCGGTATACATCAACTCGTACTCGAAGACATATTAAATACGCACCAGCGACCTAAATTCGAGGAGTACGATGACCATCTATATATTGTTCTCAAGTGCCTGCTTTCAGAAGTAGAACCGTTTACTGTTAGCTATGAACAGGTGAGCCTTCTGGTTCTCAGGAGTTTCGTATTTTTGTTCAAGGAAAAGACAGACGACCTTTTTCAGCCCGTTATGAAACGGGTCAATAATAGCAAGGGTCGCTTCAGAAGTCTGGGCGCCGATTATCTAGCCTACGCGATCCTGGACACTATTGTTGATCAGAATTTTTTTCTAATTGATTCCATGGACGAGGCCATCACCACGCTGGAAGATAGCTTAATAGCTTCTGAACCGACACAGGATACGCTTAATACGATTCAAAAGCTTAGAAGAGATATTGTTAGCATAAGAAGACATGTTTCTCCGGTAAGAGAGTTAATGACCGCGATGCTTCATTGCGAGTCGGAATTGATTGACCAGAAAACGCATATATATCTCAGAGATGTGTCTGATCACGCGATACGTGTAATAGAGTTAGTCGAGTTGTATCGTGATATTTTGACAGGCCTGTTAGATATCTACCTATCCAGCGTTAGCAATAAAATGAATGAAGTCATGAAGGTGTTGACGGTGTTTGCTTCAATTTTCATACCGTTGACATTTTTAGTGGGGATTTACGGAATGAACTTTGAATATATGCCTGAGTTGAAATGGAAATGGGTGTATCCAATGCTTTGGGTAGTGTTTTTTACGGTTCCGGTAGTTTTTCTGATCTATTTTAAAAGGAAGAAATGGCTGTAGACACAGTTCAAACATCAGGTCTGCCGAATATCCCATTGGGCGAAATTGGGAGCGTAAGTTTAATTGTTGGCTTTCGATTTCTTAATAGTTCGTGCACACTAAATCCATTTTTTACCTGTGAGAACCCCGTTCTACCAGCTGTCTGAAAGAACATCCAGGTTGGCCTGGTATTCCACAGTATCGATTTCAAACAGTCCAAGCAGGGTGTGAAACAGATTGTCGTGGGAAAGTGGTAAACTACTTTTCTTCAAGACAAGCTGTCGGTTGGCATGTTCATAGCTTTCACCCAGCCATAAAAAGGATGCAACATTGGTTTGCTCTGGCGGTGCCAAAAGATCAGGCAATCCATGTAGATAAATACCCTTTTCACCGAGGGACTCACCATGGTCACTGGCGTAGATCAGGCCTGTTTCAAACTGATCTGATTTCTCGTTCAGAAATTTTATTGTCTTTGACAAAAAATAGTCCGTGTAAAGAATGGCATTGTCGTAGGCATTGATGATTTCCTGGTCGCTGCAATTTTCGAGTTGGGCTGTTTTACACGCAGGGGTAAAGGTCTCAAATTGAGCGGGGTAACGCTTATAATAAGCAGGGCCATGATTTCCCATCTGATGGAGGACGATCAGGATGTCCCCAGAGGGGTGCGCATTTATATATTCTGTCAGACCAATTAGCATCCCTTCGTCCCGACACTCGATGTCACAGTTAGAATTTAACGACGGATCGCGGAAATTTTGATACTCAACCCGGTCTGCAACACCCTTCGAATTTGAATTATTGTCTCGCCAGAGCACGTTCACGCCAGCTCGCTTTAATACGTCTAGCAGGTTCTCTGTATTACCGGCGGCGGTGGTCGAAAAATCTTTCTTCGGTAATAGGGAGAATATGCAAGGCACCGAAACCGCCGTCGAAGTGGCGCAACTGGTCATGCTGGAAAAGTTGAACAAGGACTCCTGGGCGAGCCTGGGATTGGTATTTCGGGAATAATCATTGAGCGAGAAATGATCCGCTCGAACGGTTTCGCCAATGACGAAAATAATAAGTTCGCGATCTATATCGTTGGCAGGAATATGCGCGCCCAGCCCAATTTTCTCTAGTTCGGTATTTGGGCTTTCGAACATCTCGAGTAAATATTTGGTCGACGAGTAAAGTGGGTAAACTGGATTGGAATAAAATCGCACCGACTTGTGCTCTCGAAAAAATGACGCGTATGGTTTGAAAAAAATAGTAATACATAACAGAATCAGCACAATGGCAAAACCGATCAGTTTGACTCGTGAAAGGATTTCCAGCCAGAAAGGGCGAATTCTCGTCGGAGTTAGCGTAACCCAAACGACCGGCAATAAGCCCAGTAGCACCAGATATACCAGGAGTTTGAATGAAACCAGATCGAGAGCTTCCTGGGTATTGGTTTGCAATATGTTGCGAATCATGTCCTGGTCGATGACGAGACCAAAACTGTCCATGAAATAAGCGGCCGAGGCGGCGCTGACCGTCATCAGAAGTATCCAGGGCTTAAACAGATATTTCGCACTAAACAAGCAGAGTACCAGCACGACAAAACTAAACTGCAGTACGACTATCGAAATGACAAAGCCGAGAGTTTCGAGATTTATCTGGTAAAGCGATAAAACTTGACGGAAATAGCTCGCATTGGTGAGCATTGTCAGCCATGCGGCCGTTAGTAAAATGATTTGATTATAGCTTTTTGGCATAAACTGTGATGAGGCTAGGAGCATGGGGTAGGTAAATCTTAGTTAAAGCAAGGAAACTGACTCAGTTTTTGTTGTGGCAAACTTATTGGTGAGCCGTTAATGATCGAGAATCTGGCCTGTAATTAGATAATTTATACAATTATCCATGCTATATCCATTGAATCCAGCGTTTCACTAAAAATCTGATACTGGGACGCACCCAACTGACATATTTAGAACCAATATCGCGGGTAGTGCCTTTCAGGATTACTGGACAGGTTGTTGGTAAACAAAGCCACGATCAGCATGATCAAAGCACCCGCCCCGATCGGGGACAAAACAAACAGATAGCCCAGGTCATGAATATTGTCGCTACC
>Ga0224506_10000988_pt1 | contig 21138 bp, 18 predicted proteins | sample SF_Jan12_sed_USG_2_FD_169108 | JGI IMG/M metagenome (GOLD analysis project Ga0224506, IMG submission 169108) | Sediment microbial communities from San Francisco Bay, California, United States - SF_Jan12_sed_USGS_8_1 | ecosystem: Environmental > Aquatic > Marine > Sediment | place: USA... | reverse complement strand
GTGCGGCGATTTGCTTGGGCAATAATCCAAACCCCGCAAAACGATTGCTTAACGCCGCGGTATTGGCATCGTTTGCCGGACCATAACAAGCATAACAATCGCGGCCCATGCGCGGACAAATGGCGCTGCAACCTGCGTGAGTAACCGGGCCTAAGCAAGCAATTTGTTGTGTAACCAGGGTGCAAATATTTCCCGCACGTTTACATTCCATACAAACTTTTTCGCTGCTATGTTTTGGTGTGACACCTAATAATAATCCGCGCAGCGTTGCAATGATCTGCTCACTCGACACCGGACATCCCCATAATTCAAAATCCACCCGCACATGTTCGGAAATAGCAGAAACCTTGTCCAAGGTTTCAATATACGACGGTTGTGCATAAATCGCTTCGACCCAAGTATTCGTTGTGTGCAAATTACGTAAGGCTTGTATGCCACCACTGGTGGCACATGCACCAATGCTAATGAGATAACGACTGTTTTCACGAATAGTCTTGATTCGCGCTAACTCCGTTGGTGTAGAAATACTGCCTTCAACAAAGGCAATATCCACCTGGGCGTTTTCATCCAACATACCGGCTTCCGCAAAATGGCGAATATCAACCAGCTCTGCCAGCGTTAATAAATCTTCACCCATATTAATAAATGCCAATTGGCATCCATCACAGGAGGAAAATTTATGCACGGCTACTTTGATTTTAGTCATAACTCAATGCTTTAAAGTGAAAAGTTTTTTAAGTTTAATCAAAACCCTTTCTCCCCAAACAAGGTTTTGATTTCTGCAAAAGGAAACACAGGGCCTTGTTTGCAAATAAAATTGGCACCGTATTGACAGTGACCACACAAACCAATGGCACAGTGCATATTGCGCTCCATGCTTAACCATAAATCGTGCTCGTTCAAACCCTCTCGCAGCAATGGATCAATGGCGGCATTCATCATTGCTTCAGGACCGCACATCATGGCAATGGCATTGTTCGGATTAAATACAGCCGTGTGCATTAAATCGGTCACATGTCCACTATGCCACGGCCATTGCGCCGACGGTTGTTCACTCGCGGCGAGAATGACTTGAGTATCGTGTAAGGTTTCCCATTGCTCATATTGATCACGCCAAATTAGATCATCAGCATGTTTAACGCCTTGCATAATGACCAGTCGACCAAATAAATCACGACGACGGATCACATAACGAATCACTGAGACTACCGGTGCGCAACCCAAACCACCAGTAACTAATATTACATCTTTGCCCAAGGCATGTTGCAGAGGCCAACCACGACCAAACGGTCCACGTAAACCTATTTGATCGCCGGCTTTGAGTTTGCTCATGGCTTTCGTCACGCGACCCACACTACGAATCGTATGATCAATGACAAATTCATCGGCGGGATCAGATACAATAGAAATAGGAATTTCACCAACGCCATATAAATACAGCATATTGAATTGGCCAGGTGCAAACCGATAAGCTTGCTGCCGTGCTTTATCACGAAAGCGCAAACGTAATGTATATATCGTCGGTGTTTCCTCTATGTTTTGAATGACATCTACGACTTGCGGCTCATAAGGATTCATCACACGCCTCCTTAATTAAATCCGCAATCACTGCAGTCACATCAATGCCAACGGGACACCACGAGATACACCGACCACAACCCACACAACCGCTGCGTGCAAATTGTTCAACCCACGTAGAAAACTTATGCGTTAACCATTGACGATAACGAAACTTAGTTTCAGCGCGCACCACGGTTCCATGAAAATAACTATGATCGGCATTAAAACAACTATCCCATAAACGTAGCTGAGATATGAGGGTATTGCTCAAATCTGCTTCTGTTTGTTGTTGATGACAGAAACATGTGGGACAAACAGCGGTGCAATTGCCACAGGCCAAACATTGTCGGCCTAGTGTTTCCCAAACCTGACTTTTGTTTTTATTTGAAATCTGAACGTGTGCTTTTTTTGAAATTGAGCGTGTCTGCGCCTGACACGCTTGTTGCAATTGTTGTGATTTTTGTTGCCAATGCTGGGCTTGGGCTGGTTCAAGAAGCAGTTCCGACATAATATCTTTTGCAGTTTGACTAGTGATTTCCACCACAAAACCATCATCCAGTTCGGTTAACACAATATCTGCGTTTTTTTCTACATGTGGGCCATCGCCCGTGGATGCACAAAAACAAGTGGATGCAGGATGACTACAATTCACGGCTACTAAAAAAAGATGTTGCCGTTGCGATTGATAAAACGGATCAACATAGTCACCTTGTAAAAAATGCTGATCCTGAATGGCCAACGCGGCTAGATCACAGGCGCGCACGCCGATGACCGCCGTGTTGAGCAATGGCGATGATGGCGTTGAAAACTCTAATTCTTGATTTGCATTTTTATGCGCTTGCCAAAGTGTTTGCGAGGCTTTAAACGTCATCGGTTTTAAGGCTTGCGCGCCATTGGCCCAAGCAAAATATCGTTCATGCGATGTTTTTACTAAATGGTAACGTCCGGGTTCTTGTTTATCGCGATAAGCAAAGGGTAATTCATCCACTTGGTGCAGTGGTAGATATTCAATCGTATTTTGACTGACGTGCGGCCCTATCACTTCATATGATTTGCGCCATAACAAATCTATGAATGATTGTAATTGGCTATGAGGTAAAAACAATGCATCATCGATGGTTTCCAACAAATTGTCCTTATGATGAATTCCATGATAGCCTTGATTGTAAGCACTATTCTTAGGAATTGAAACTGTTTATTGCATGGATTGCTGTAAAAAACGATCTAACGTGCTTTGCGCTGACGACGCTTGTTGCACGATGTCATCAATCGTTTTAAATAAAGGAAACCAAGTTAAATCGATTAGTGAATACTGTTTTACCATGGCTAGCGTATGTATGCCTTCACCACGAATATTTTCACTTTCACCACGCGCCAAACGTCGACCTAATTCATGATGATGCGAATCTTCACTAGTGGCTGTCGTAATTAAATCACCTAAGCCTGCCAAATGATACGGACTGCCGCGCTGCCCGCCCATGCGTATCACGATTTCGTCCAACTCGCGTAATGCTGCCACTGCTAGATAACCACGCATATTATCACCTAGCTGTAATTCATCGGCCATTCCAAACACCAGTGCATAAACATTTTTTAGTATCACTGACCAGCTAATACCAATAATGTCATCACTTTTTTGCAACAACAACTTGCTTTGCGCAAACACCTGTTTAATTGTTTCATAATTTTTTTGAGTGGTCCCCACTTGGGCAAACGCATAACGATTGGCGCGAATTTCTTCGGAAATCATGGGGCCATAAATGAGTGCGATGGCCTGATCTTCAGGCAAATAATTCTGAAATAATTGCGCTGCAGTACAGCCATCCTCATGCAAACCTTTAGCAATACTGGCACACAGCGTGGTTGGCTTTAAATGAGGCTGGATCATTGTTAAGGCATCCACATGCGCCACCACCGGCAAGCAAAATAAAATCACATCACTTTGTGCAACCGCAGTTTGTAAGTTTAATGGCGGGGCATCAGCAGGAGGATGGCGTTGCCAGATGCTCACTTGATGCGGCGCTTGAATTAAAAACTCCATGGCATGACCCATTTCACCATAACCTAAAATCAGAACCTTCAAACCTAGTGTCATGATTATGTTTCCTTGTGCATTTATTAGCTGAGAAGCGTATTATTATGAAGTTAAACGACACAAACTGCTAGTGATGAGTATTTCATGACCACGAAAACCATTATTTTTGTTCCCGGCAAGAATCCTAAACCACCCGCCAAACAACATCGTGATCTATTATGGCGCACCCTGCAGGAAGGCGTACGCCGAGCAAATCCAGAGGTTGGCCAGGCATTTATTGAACAGCAAAAACAATTTCATTTAGTGGCTTGGAATAGTTTGTATTATCACGAGAGCAAAGACATCAGTCGCGATCTACCTTGGATAGACAAACTCATTCACGAACACGGACCGAGCCAGGATGACATTGCACAAGCTCAGCATTGGCACCGAAAACTCGATCGTTTTTTGTTTAATATTGCTGATCACATGCATTTTATTATTCGCTTTCTACCTAAACCCGTGCACGACACCATTTATGAAACCAATCGATATTTTCAAAATAAGGACAATATTGCATGTGAAATCAGAGAACTGTTAAAACAAGAATTACGACCGCTGCTCAATCAGAGTCAAAAAGTATTGCTTATTGGCCACAGCTTGGGTTCTGTCATTGCTTATGACACCTTATGGGAACTTAGCCACGAAGAAACGGTTAAGGATAAGGTCGATTTGTTTTTAACTTTGGGCAGCCCCTTAGGCATGAATTATGTGCAACGGCGCTTACAAGGTTACGACTTACGCAACTCAAAACGTTTTCCCACATGCATTCGACATTGGGCGAATGTCGCCTCCGTGGGTGATGTGACGGCATTGGATCGTGAGTTCCATAATGATTTTGGCGAGATGACTAAATTGGGTTTACTTGAATCTTTGAATGATCATTGCCAAGGCATATTCAATTTTTATCATAACGAAGAAGGTTTGAACTGTCATCGTTCATACGGCTACTTAGTCAATCCCGCCGTTGGAGAAATTATTGCGGATTGGTGGCGACAAAACTAAAAAAACAACCGTCATTTATTAACCCAGAGCTCTTAACTTCACTAAAAGCACTGGCAATAACGTCATGTTTGCAACCAGTGCCACAATCATGGCTGCACCTGTAAGCAATCCAAAGTAGATGGTTGGAATGAAACTGGAAAATGCCAATACGGAAAAACCAAGCGCTACAATAACCGTGGTGTAATAAATTGCTTTACCAATACTATTATGACAACGGGTTACTGCCGCCCAATAGTCCTTATCCACAGGAAATTCTTCTTTAAAACGGTGAATATAATGAATGGAGTTGTCCACAGCAATGCCGATGACAATCGCTGCAATAGTGATTGTCATAATATCCAAATGAATGCCTAACCAACCCATAATTCCCAAAACAAAAAGTGCAGCGATAATATTTGGGATGATTGCAATCACCGATAATTTAAATGACCGGAACAATACAAAAAACATCAACATTATCGCTAGGAATACCACGCCGATGGTCATAATCTGCGACTCGAACAAACTCCGGAGCAGGTTGTTGTATAAAACTACCATGCCGCTGACTTGGATTTGTTCGGGCGCTAACTCGAACTGCTCTTGCAAATCGCGGTTTATTTTTTCGATTAATTGTTGCCGCCGCAAATTACTGTCCGATTCAAACACACGAATGCCAAAACGAATTTGGTTGCCGTCATCTGACAAATAGGGTGAAACCAAACTGCTTTTCAAATTCTCCGGTAAACGATTATAAATCACGCCTAGCGTAATATTGTCCAATGGTTTGTCGTTATTTAACTGAGTCAGCAATTTAATTGTCGTTGCGATGGATAAGACTTTACCTGTCTCAGGTAAAGACTCCAGGTATTGATGAATTTTTTCAACTTTCTCTAATTCAAATACATTAAACCAATAACTCGATCCCGTCATGCCAACATCAGCGAGCTCTTCTTTTTCTTCTTCCGACATTTCATTCATGTAATCAAAAAAGTTTTGATCAGGATTGATAATTACATCCATTGGTGTGGTGCCGCCGAGTTGTTGATCAATCGTAATCATGCCTTGATAAATTTCAGAGGTTTCTTTGAAATAGTCGATAAAACGATTCTCTACCGTGAGTTTACTAATGCCCCATAGGCTCAGGGCAAGCACACTAAGACTGACAATAATGACCCCATTGGGTGAGGCTTTAATCGTGCGCGCAAATAAATTGGTAATGCGCTCGGTGGTCTCGCGTTGTTGCACCAAGGGTCCCGGTTTAAAAAACATCAGCGCCGAGGGAAACATGAAAAAAGCAAGAATAAACGCGAGGAAGACACCAAAGAACATCATCCAGCCAAAATCAATAACGGGTCGGATGCCGCTGACAATTAATGAACCAAATGCCACCATGGTGGTAATCGCGGTGTAAAATGCGGGCTGGAATTTACTCTTAACTGCATCCCAAACTAATTCTCTTACCGCTTGATCGGGGTCGATATTACGCAATTCTAAGTAACGTACAATTAAATGTACGGTCAGGGACAGGGTAATGATCAACAGTAAGGAAATAAAATTTGATGACACCACGGTCACCTTCCATTCCATTAAGCCCAATAAACCTACCATGGCCAAGGTCGCTGATCCACACACCAAGGTTGGCAAAATAATCCAACGATTTTTCTGAAACAAGTAACGCAGCAATACAATAATAATGAGTAATACCGCAACGCCAAATACCGAAATATCATTGGCAATATAACTAATCATATCCGACACAATCATGGGAATGCCGCCAAGAAAAATGGTGGCGTCACCGCGATAGTTATCCAACACTTGACGCACCGCTTCAATAGCGGCTTGCTCTTGTTCAATAACAATGGGACCATATCGTTTATAGGACTCACTGACGATAGCCAACTCGCTCTCTTCCGCCTCGGTTAGTTGGCCAAGGAATTGTTTCTCGCGCAAACCATCACGTTTTTCACCTAAGGCTTGATAGGTCGGATCTTGTTTTAAGGCGACTTCCATCGCCGTGGTTTTTCCGTCAGGACTGATTATTAAGTTTTGATAAAGCGGACTGTTGGCAAATTCTTGCCGAGCTAACTGCAAGTCCACTTCTTCGCTGGATAAAGTGATGGTTTTTTCTTGCACCTCGGACAAACCCACTTTAGGACTGCGAATCAACGGTACATCGACAATACTGGTAATTGAATCCACTGCATCTAGGGCTAATAAATCTCGACGTAAATTTGCAATCTTATTTAGTGTGTTGGGATCAAACATATCCCCATTAGGTCGGTAGGTGATAATTAGGTTTTCATCTGACCCGTATCGCGCTCGAACAGAACGATAAAAGCTTAAGGCTTTATCATTTTCCAATATTAAGGAGTCTTCAGAGGCGTCTAATTTAAAATCTTTGGCGAAATAGCCCAAACTAGCGACAAATACACCAATAGTAATAACTGTCCAAGGTGCAAGGTCGAGAATTAGTTTTTTATACAGTGCTTTGATCAAAACCGCTGATTCCTCTTTTTCCTTGTTTGTGCACTGTATTTTTCCTTTCAAAATTGAAAACGCACGATGCTTTATGCGTACATTATGCCGTTTTGTAGATTTATCCGCCTAAAAGCGGTTGATTTTACAAAAACTTAACGTAAAAACCCAGCCCAGACAAATCATATAGCTTATTTTTTCATTGAACAAATTGTTTTATCGCAAATAGTCATACTGGATTATTGACCCAGCAAAACAAGCCTGCTAACTTCGCGCAAAGTCAAGTGACTAGCGGGATCTTAAAACGAGGTCATGGATCAGGATGAACCACGACTTGACTTATCAGATCTCCACGACAAAAAGTGGCTCATTGTGTAAATGGATTCAATTCAAGGAAGACTGGTTTAATGAGTCAATCTACCGCCTTAGTTACCGGCGCATCCTCAGGCATGGGCAAGGCAATCGCCAAACAATTGCTCAATGATGGCTTAAACGTATATGTTGCTGCGCGTCGGCTTGAATCGATGCAAGATTTGGCTGATAAGGGCGCACGCTTAATCAAGCTTGATTTAAGCAAAGCAAGCTCCATCGAACAAGCGGTCAACGCTATTTTAAGCCAACAAACCCATATCGATGTCTTAGTGAATAACGCAGGACACAGTGTTTATGGCGCAGTTGAAGACATGCCATTAAGCACGGCGCGTTATTTATTCGAAGTCAATCTTTTTGGTCTTGCCCATCTAAGCCAATTGCTTCTACCGTCCATGCGCCGCCATGGTGGCGCTAAGATTATTAATATTTCTTCCATGGGTGGTGCTATTTATACACCCTTAGGTGCTTGGTATCATGCCTCAAAACATGCACTAGAAGCCTGGTCAGACTGTTTACGTCTGGAGTTAGCTGAATTTGGTGTTAAAGTTGTGATTGTGCAACCAGGCATTATTAACACCGGACTTGCCCACACCTTAATAGAATCCATAATGCAAATTTCTGGCTCTGGTGATTATCAAGCTTTGGCTCGAAGGGTTCAACAACAAACCCAACAAGTTTACCAAGCCCATCGCAGTTCACCACCGCAACTAGTGGCAAAAACGGTCGCAAACATTATTAAAAGCAAACGTGTCAAACATCGATATGCGGTTGGCAAATACGCTCATTTATTGATTCGTCTGCATCAACATTTACCCACCCGCTGGTTCGATAAACTCATGTTACCCAGTAGCAAATAAAATCTAACCGCAAAATCCTATACAAATGCCAATTATAAAATGATTGTGCCGACTATGGTCGCCACACGCTTAGCGCTTAAATAAATAGCGCTGACTTGTAGACTCGATTTTAGGTCACAAGTTTTGCGGATTGTTTACATTGCCCTGCGTTTAGTGCATAGAGTTGAGGCTTGTTTTTGAAGTTTTTTGATCTTAGGGTATATCAATCTGGGCGAGCAAACCCCTTACCAACGTGCACAGTTTTCTTCGAGGCTGTTTTACAATTTAGAACAAGTTTTTTCCTGGATAAACTTTGCCCCTGCATCCACTACAAAGTCTGACTGTAAAAAACTGCGGCCAACCAGCATTTGATATTTAAAATGACTGCGGTCGACCAAACTGACGTGAGCGTTTTTGACAATCGAGTTTAAGCACAAGCCCATTTCGACCACCATACGTTCCTGCACACCGCCATTCTTCATTTTTACCCGGGCTAGCCTAACTACCGGTTTTTCCAAACGAATGCTTTGACCCCAGCGATTGTGTAAATCAAAGCGAACCCAAGACTGATTATTCTGCTCGAAAACCTGGATATTTGATGCATTAACTGCGGAATGATCGGCACCCGTATCCATTTTCGCCACCAGCTTGAAATTGCCATCGCTTAAAACAACATCTTCCAGCCAACCCACTTTGTTTTGCGCAAAAACAGCATTGCTAATGCTTAACATAAAACACAAAATTAAAAGTCGTAATTTCTTAGTCAATGTTTTATCCTAAACGCACAATTTCTGAATAAATCCTATAATGCTTTTGACCCTCTAGCAATGAGTTTAATTCCATAACGATGCACTTTTTAATAAAAAAACCCGCACGACAATGGCTTATTGGTTTGTTTGTGCTACTCGGATTAAGCGCAATGCTATTGCGTTGGTGGTATTTTACACCAGAACGCCTAGTTAATCCTGACCCTATTTGGGAAATCACCTTGGTTGGGAAATTCCAAGCAACAAAAAACAAAAGCCAAATTAGCAGCCCGCTGCCCAAAAGCAATCGTTATGCAAAAGTAATAAGCCAACGCCTTTATCATCCGGGTTTCAGAGTCCTTTCGAGCAAAAAACGCAAACCGGGTCATACACTGGTTCAAGCCAGCCAAAGTGGTGTATTAGATTTTCTCATCCAATACCATGTGCAATTACGTCAAACACCGGTTTTGCAAACTCCTCGTTTGGCCAGCCTGTCCACTGTTTTACGCGAAAAGTATTTGGCGTCCGATGCCCAAATCGATTTAGAATCAACAACATTACAATCACTGAATCAACTATTACAAGCATCCATAAACACGCCTCAGGATTTGATTGCAGAATTTTTTAAATTCAGCCAACAAACAACACCGAGGCAATTAGAACTAGTCTTCGGTCAACAAACACCGACCTCACTTGCGCGGGCAAAATTATTCGTGGGATTAGCGCGACTTAATTATATACCTGCCCGTTTAGTCACCGGATTATTGTTAACTGAAAACGCTTCACAAGCACCTTACACCTGGGTACAAATCCATACGCCTGATCATGGCTGGCAGGCATTTGATCCTACCCAAGGTTTCCAACATAGTGTACCCAGTTATTTTTTACCTTTTTCTTATGATACAACAGACCTATTTACAATTGATGTCGGTCACATAGAATGGCATCAATACAGCACCAGTCTCGACCAAATTGATTTGGATATCGCCTTATTGGAACGAGACAAAAATCCGATTGATATTTTTAATTTGCAACGTCTGGATTTGGAAACCAAAAAAGTCTTAACCCTGTTGTTAATCCTGCCCGTTTGTGTATTACTCACCGCATTCTTACGCCAAGTGCTTGGATTTTACCCCTACGGCACCTTTACGTCGCCACTACTGGCTTTAGCTATGGTGTATGCTGAAATTTCAGTCACCCTAATCCTATTGATCAGCATTGTTTTCTTAGCTGTGTTGGGACGATCATTGTTACCAAACACCATGGCGCGAGCCCCACGTTTGTCATTGATTTTCACCTTGGTTGCTATGAGCATGGTGTTGAGCACTTCGACCATGGCCTATTTTTCTATTAATCCAGGCGGCAATATTATTTTATTACCGTTAGTGATTTTGGTTGCACTGGTGGATCGTTTTTATAGTTATATGGACAGTAATAATGCTCGCGCTGCCCTGTTGCGCTTAGCCGTCACCATCGGCATTGCTTTTGTTTGCATTCCGGTTTTGATATCTGAAACGATTGCGACACTTGTTTTAAGCTACCCAGAAATTCATTTTCTCACGGCCGCTTTGGTTTTGATGTTTTCCAGCTATCAGGGCAAAAAACTCACCGACTATCGCTATTTAAAATTGCTAGGTGAAAATCGCAAAGAAAAAAAATCAAGCACGAAGTCTGCAAATGCCGAAAAATCAGACTCCGTGCTATAACCCCTAGCGTCGTTTGTTTTCCATGCGACGGAAAAACTCACCCATAATCAGTTCATATAAACCTTTGCCTAAATAAAGGTCTTCGACACCCGCATCAATATTCGGATTGTCATTTATTTCGATAACATAAACTTGCTTATCGGATTTTTTAATATCAACCCCGTATAAACTGTCGCCGATTAATGATGCCGCCTTGACTGCAATATCAATCACATCTTTGGGCACTTCGGCCACGGCCCAAGTTTTAGCACCGCCTTCTTTGTAGTTGCCGTCCGAGGCATGTTTCACAATTTGCCAATGATCGCGGAACATATAATACTGACAGGCAAATATTGGCCGTTTGTTTAGCACACCTATGCGCCAATCATATTCCGTGTACAAATATTCTTGTGCCAAAATCAATTCTGAATTTTCAAATAAACGTTCGGCGGTTACCAAATATTGCTCGCGGTTTTCCACACGAAATACACCTAAGGAGAATGCACCTTCCGGCAATTTCAACACCATGGGATAGGATAAAGCCTTTTCCGCTGCATCTAAATCGTTGCGACCAATAATCACTGTTTTAGGCGTGGCGATATTATTGGCGCGCAATAACTCAGCTAAATAAACTTTATTGGTGCAGCGTAGAATCGAAGTCGGATCATCCATCACCACCATGCCTTCGGTTTCAGCTTTTTTTGCAAACTGGTAAGTGTAGTGATTAATGCGTGTAGTGCTGCGAATAAATAATGCATCGTATTCTGCCAGACGCGAATAATCTTTTTTCTCGATTAATTCAACTTCAATCCCCAGTTGTTTACCGGCCTTGACCATTGCTTTTAAGGCTTTAGCATTGGACGGCGGCAATTTTTCATCGGGATCGTATAGAATGGCCAAATCATAACGTGAATGCGTTTTTGGTTTGGGCGCACGCCAGCGCTTAGTCAGAAAATGTCCCAAGGATTGATTGAAAAATTCTAATTGGCTAGGCTTCAATTGTTGCAAGGAAAGCGCACGAATACGCGTAATTCGCCATTGATCGAGTTTCTTAAAGGTGATACTCAATACCGGATAAGGAAATGTCTCAAAAATGCGTCGCGCCACAGGAGCGAATTCCGCTTGCTCACATTGACCGAAAACGGCAGTCAGGACAATTTGATTTTTTTCTAGATCAACTTTTTTAAATATCTTGTTAATCGTGTCGTCAATATGCACAGCGTCTAAACTATAAATCGACTTACTGCTTAAATCGAGTATGCTTTTTACCGACGGCACAACTTTGTGCTTGCGCGCTTCAGCTAATAAAGAACAATAATAGCCAATACTGGAATAACTGTAATCTTTGCATAAATTAATCACTTGAACATTTTTCAGGGAAAAATATTCGGCCGATGTTAGGTACTCATCAATATCTACCACCGGACAATCGACGTGTTTGAATTCCTGTTTTTTCACATCTTCAGTCACAATAATTTGTGTCACCATGTCAAAAGCGCCTCACAGGTGCAATAGAATGTAAGACCACTGCGGCGTGCTGACCGCTTTTTCCATAGCGAGTCATACGCGCAAATTCTGTTTTTGAAATTGGCATGTTAATGCAATCCGTTACTGTTTTGCCTTTCTCCTCATCAATATAGGGATCATGAAAATATAAAAACCGATCATCGTGACCGGTGGCGATAATCCAATGGGGAAATTTTTCCTTATAAATTCGATAAGAACTGATTAAAACCAAAACCAATCCACCATCGTCTAAAATTTGCGTCACTTCGTCCACGCTTAAATGGTGATAAAAAACTGGTATACCGACTTTTCTGATTTCTTGAATGAAATCTTGCTCAACCAACTGGATCACTTCTTTTTTTTCTGTACTGCGTACGGAATCAATAAACAAGGCCGCCCCTTGTTTGACATAAACACTGACTTTAAATCCACGATGATACGCAGCTAAGGCCATGCCATAAGGGCCACAACCGCCTAAACCAGAGGTCATAAAAATAGTGGTGGCTTCGCGCCACAAGCGTAACTCCAGGGTGCGGCTCAATTCAATGTGTTGATCCAGCGCTTTCATTGCCATCATCAATGATGCTGGACCGCAGGTGAAATCCAGGCTTTGTTGATAATAAGGAACAGTGGTGAGATGAGCCTGACTTTCATTCATGAGCCGTTTTTCCAAACGAACCGCGTCAGCATCGTCTTCATAATATTTTAAATAGCGTCCGAATTGTTTATAGCCCAGAGATTCGAACAAACGAATCGATGCTCGATTATCATCACGAATCTCCAAACGCAAACTCACACATTCATGGTCCAACGTGAGTTTTTCAGCAGCATCCACTAATGCTTGGGCAATGCCTTTGCGCTGATAGTCCGCGAGCACGGCAATGGAATAAAGACGGGAAAGCGATGTACCCGAATGAAACATGATCAGCACATAGGCCACGACGTTTTCATCGACCACGGCGACCCTGATTTCTGCATGTCCCTTGGTAAGAAAATGGCGAAAGCTACGGCGACTCAAACGGTCACTGTCAAAACAATGATTTTCGATCATCAATAAACGATCCATATCAGCGATTTCCGCCCCACGAATATAAAACTGAGCATTGTTACTCTGCTTTTTCATTAAAAATACTTGTTTTTCCTCCACTAAAAAAGGCATCCCCATGCGAGAATGCCTTCCGATTGATAAAGTCAATGATTCGCCGAATCAACTCAACTCGTCATAAATTAATTGCTGCAAACGTCGATCTTCCATGAGTTGATCATAACGTTGTCTCGCGCTTTGCGCTTTTTTCTGGCCTTCGACAACCGTAAGTATGCGTTCCACCGCCATATCTTCATCCATGTCGATTAAGTTGTCGTCGTCATCGTCATCGACTAAAGCAGCTTGTTGTGATTGTTCAAATTTTGCCATTTTTCAAACTCCAACCCAGGTTACAAAACAAAACAAAGCAAATTGCTATTCCTGAGCTGCTTCATAACGGATTTTTCCCGTCCAAGTAAAACGCTAATATTTTATAGTGACAATCGAAACTATTAATCGAAATAACGTTGAAAATTTCTCAGGAAATGACTGATGCTGCGCTTGACCGAACTTAATAATTAATTGTTTTTATTGCGAATTTTCCCACACCTGGTGGCGTATGCTGTTTTTGCCATTATGTTTCACCTGGTACATTAAATCATCCACAACTTTTATCATTTCTCGACTACTGTCCATGGCACTCGCAAAACTTACTGCGCCAATACTAAAAGTCACCGCCCAGTTGCTATCTGTCATACGTTTAAGCATGGCCTGCTGCAATTTTTTCAATAAGGCTTCAGCGCTGGTGGCGTCCAGATGGGGAAATAAAATCGCAAACTCATCACCCCCCATGCGGGCTGCGATGTCACTACTACGAATATTCTGACTCAAACTACTGGCCACACTCTGCAATAATAAATCACCTTCTTGATGCCCCTGTTGGTCATTCACTTGTTTAAAATTATCCAAGTCAATATAAGCAATAGTAAACACTTGTGGATAGCGGTTCATGCGAATATGTTCTCGTTCGATTTGCTCTTCGAAAAATCGCCGATTCGCCAGCCCGGTGAGCGCATCCGTGTCCGCCAAATTGGCTTCTAGCTCAAGTTTTTGTTTCAATAAATATAATAATTGCAAAATAATAAGAAAAAACGCCAAACGTACCAGCGTGTTCCATAGCGGCACAATATGTGATGAATATTGACTACCGGCACTTAAATCCGCGACTAGCCAAACCGCTGAACACAACAACGCAATCATTGCACCCAAACTGCGTCCGCCGTACCAGGTAGCCAACATGATCGGTCCGGTGTAAAAAACTGAAAACGATAATTCCGGCCCAATCAAATAATCCAGCAGGCCTAGGCCGGCAATCAGTACAAGATTGAAAAAAGCCAAATGGAGTTGCGTTAGTCGTTCGAGGGATTGATTTATATTGTTCAGCACAACAAATAGCTTTCCTTGCTAGGCATGAAAATGAATGAGACACTGTTTTTTGGATCGAAGCACCATCACAAAAACTTCCCGATTTTATTCTTTAGTAATGTTAAACTAAAGCAAGTAATGTGACATTCAGAAATCATGGACTATTTTGATAAAACCAATCATCCACCAGCCACACGATCACCTGGTGACTTATTGGTTTTTACACCTTATCGCTTTTGTGAAATCGTGTGGGTATTAACCATGATTGCCACCAATTTCATTCCATTGACGTTTATTGTTGGCCTATACGGCATGAACGTTGAGCATGAGCAAAGCCCATGGGCTATGTCCGAATTGGGTTGGTACTATGGTTATCCGCTTGTCTGGTCGCTCAAGATCATTATTGTGCTTGGCATACTAGTCTATTTTAAACACAAACACTGGCTTTAAGCCAAAAGGTAAAATTCATGCAGATAGCCATACTATCGCGTAACAAAAAACTGTATTCCACCCGCCGATTGATTGAAGCCGCTGAAGCGCGTGGTCATGAGGTTCAAGTACTCGACGTATTACGTTGTTACATGGACGTGGTTTCAAGTAAACCACAAGTGCATTTCAAAGGTGAATGTCTGCCGAACTATGATGCCGTGATTCCACGAATTGGTGCATCCGTCACATTCTATGGAACGGCCATATTGCGTCAATTTGAAATGATGGGCGCGTTTCCCTTATGTGAATCCGTCGCCATATCCCGTTCGCGTGACAAATTAAGGTCTTTGCAATTGCTCGCACGCAAAGGCGTGGGTTTGCCCAATACCGGTTTCGCCCATGATCCTGATGATATTCAGGATTTGATTCAAATGTGTGGCGGCGCACCCTTAGTGATTAAACTGCTTGAAGGCACTCAAGGTATAGGCGTGGTTTTAGCAGAAACCAAAAAAGCCGCGGAAAGTGTTATTGAAGCGTTTATGGGTTTGCAAGTGAACATTATGGTGCAAGAATATATCAAAGAAGCCAAAGGTGCGGATATACGTTGCTTAGTTGTTGGCGATAAAGTGGTTGCGGCCATGAAACGTCAAGCACAACCGGGCGAGTTTCGTTCCAATCTGCATCGCGGTGGTAGCGCCTCTTTGGTAAAAATCACACCGGGTGAACGTGCCACTGCGGTCAAAGCTGCAAAAATTATGGGCCTCAATGTTGCCGGTGTCGATTTATTACGCTCCGAGCGCGGCCCTTTGGTGATGGAAGTCAATTCCTCACCCGGTTTGCACGGCATCGAACAAGCTACGCAAAAAGATGTTGCCACAATGATTATTGAGTTTATAGAAAAAAATGCAAAACCCCATCGTACAAAAACTAAAGGCAAAGGTTGATTTAATGAATGACCTTGAATTAAGAATTAATGATGTTTCGATTCCACTGGGAACACGTATGAATATCGATCTTCCGGTGGGTCAACTCTATACCCATGCCCCCATGACCATGCCGGTGCAAGTGGTTCGTGGCAAAGAACCTGGACCTCGATTATTTGTTAGTGCAGCAATTCATGGCGATGAAATTAATGGTGTGGAAATTATTCGCCGTTTATTGAAACTTCCCACCTTAAAAAAATTACGCGGCACACTAATAGCTGTGCCAATAGTCAATGTGCATGGGTTAATCAACCATTCACGCTATTTACCTGATCGACGTGATTTAAACCGATCCTTTCCCGGCACCGACAAAGGTTCACTAGCGGGACGCTTGGCCTATATTTTTATGAAAGAAATTGTGGCCAAAAGCACTCATGGCATCGACTTACACACGGGTGCGATTCATCGCAGTAACTTACCGCAGATTCGTGCAAATATGGACGACCCACAAAATGAAGCCCTGGCTCATGCGTTTGACGTGCCTGTCATCATTTCCTCGACCTTGCGCGATGGTTCACTGCGTGAAGCGGTCACCGAACTCGGTATTCCAATGTTGCTTTATGAAGCCGGTGAAGCTTTGCGCTTTGATGAAGTATCTATTCGTGCGGGCGTCAAAGGCATTGTTAATGTTATGCGCTTATTAGAAATGTTACCCCCCGGTCGTGTCCATAAACGTAAACACATGGACCCCGTAGTAGCGCGTTCAAGTTTCTGGGTACGTGCGCCGAAAAGTGGCATATTGCGTGTCATGGTTCCCTTAGGTACACGAATTAAAAAAGATATGTTACTCGGTGTTATTGCCGATCCTTTTGGTAAACAGGATTTGCAAGTAACCTCCAATTTAAGTGGCATTCTTGTCGGTCGTACCAACCTGCCCTTGGTGAATGAAGGCGATGCTTTATTTCATATTGCCCGCTTTGAAGATATTCGTGAAATTGAGGCCAAAGTCGATGAGTTTCAAGAAGAACACACGCCTGAATTTTTACCCACCACGCCCGACCCTGAAAGTCCGATTGTCTAACACCGTTTTTTCTCGGATCACCTGTGAGTAGAACTTAAGATGCATCTCGATCCCATTATGCCTTATCTAGTTGGCGCTGTATTTGCGGTCTTGGCCATGGGCTTGCTTTTGCGCAGTTTACATCAACCACATGTGGTGGGTTACTTGCTTGTCGGTGTCACGCTTGGGCCTCACGGATTTGCTTTAATCAATGATGAAGTTATATTAAGTCGCCTCGGTTCTATCGGCGTCGTCATGTTACTGTTTTTTATCGGCATGGAAGTCTCGCCAAAAAAATTAGTACAAAACTGGAAAGTAGCATTCATAGGCACCTTGTTTCAAATCCTGATAAGTGTTGCTTGTGTCTGGCCCTTGGGCTTGTATTTAGACTGGCCGCAAGAACGTATTATACTGATTGGTTTCGTCATCAGCTTGAGCAGCACTGCAGTGGTATTAAAATTATTGCAGGAATGGAATGAATTCAATAGTCGCGTTGGTCAGAATGTATTAGTAATTTTATTAGCCCAAGATCTTGCCATCATTCCCATGTTAATCATTTTATCCATGATGGGGCCATCGGTTGAAAACACCGCAACGATTGGCTTACAAATGTTAGGTGCTATTTTTATCTGCGTCATTCTTGGCTATATTGCCTTCAAAGAAACGATACACCTGCCGTTGAGCAAATTATTAAAAAACGATCACGAAATGCAAGTCTTTGCGGCCTTAAGCATTTGCCTAGGTTTGGCTTTGCTGACTGGACTTTTAGGGTTGTCTACGGCGCTAGGCGCATTTGTGGGCGGCATCATTATCGGCGCTGCACGAGAAACACAATGGGTACACCAAAGCCTTGAATCTTTTCGAGTAGTTTTTGTCGCTTTATTTTTTGTGTCCATCGGTTTATTGGTCAACTTAAGTTTTGTTGTCGAACATTGGCCACAAATATTGAGTTTGGTTGTGTTGGTCATTTTGAGCAATACCTTAATCAATGGCGCTATCTTACGTGTCCTCGGAGAGTCCTGGCGCGAAAGTCTATATGCCGGTACCCTCTTGTCGCAAATTGGTGAATTCAGTTTCGTGCTCGCGGCAGTGGGTATACAAGCAAAAATTATTTCCGAATATGGCTATCAGTTAACTGTCGCCGTGATTTCCATTACACTACTTTTCAGCCCGGCATGGATTATGTTAATCAAAGCCCTAATAAAACGCGGCAAACCACCCACAAGGTCAATCAATCGGATCTCGTAAACAAAATCAACATTGGTAAAAACAGTACAACAGCATACAATCATACATAGACCGGCTAATAAATATTACAGAGGATTTTCATGGGCGATGATTTAAACCATCCCAGCCACTGGTGGGGCAAATATTCCTTGGCTCAACATGAACTTTGGCAATGGCAAATTGGTTCATTGCTTTTAAATATTCGTTGTCTACCTAATGAATGGCAAGTTGCATATAAACAAAGCGATGAATCGGCTGATGACGAGAATTTTTGGCGCATTCAGCAACTTGAAGAGGAAGCGCAATGGTTTGAGAATTCTTCTCGTTATGTGTTTCGTGAAATCACGGGTATGTTAAGCGTATCGCCACTATTAGCTGATCGACCAGTGATTTCGCGCCCGCGATCGCCCTTTAATATTGTCGCTGGAGAAGAAGTCACGCTCTATGTCAGCACACCTTTGTGGATGGAACTTGGCGTGGGTAAACAACAAAAAAAATTGACTGAACTTGTTATCCAGCGCCCGTCGGACACATGGTTTGGCCCGTCGACTTTGGAAGGTGAACTTTGTTACGCCACCACCACCCATTGCCGTTTATACCTGGACGAAATTCCACAACGCGCCCATCGTGCGATTACACCCGTGGTGATTCGCAACCAAGCCGATTCGACCCTGTCAGTGGAGCGCTTAAATGTACCAGCGCCGTTATTACCTTTATACGCAACCACCAGCGGCCAGTTATGGACACCTAAAGTCACCTTAACGCGTTTGGAACATGGTGAAATGGCTGCATTAAAAATTGACAAACAAGCACCGATAGAAGCTAAAGGTGCAAAAGCCATACGCGCACCGCGCAAAGTTACCAGTAGCGGTATGTTGATCCGGGCATTCAATGCCGTCTTTAGTTAAGGGAGCCAATTAAAATGAGTGGGTTGTGGAATGATTTTATAAACTATCTCAGCAGCGACCAATTCTGGTCTATCTTGCGAGCCCTTGTCCTACTCATTATTGGTTTTTTCATTGCAAAAATAATCAGCACAACGATTAGTCGCTCCAGCAAGAAATGGGACGCGCATCGATCCATGCTCATTCGTCGTGGCATTAACTATCTAATTATAGTTTTGTTTGGAATTAGTGCACTCAAAGAATTGGGGTTTAATTTAAATGTGTTACTGGGTGCTGCGGGTATTTTGTCAGTAGCGATTGGTTTTGCCTCCCAAACTTCCATGTCTAATTTAATCAGTGGTTTATTCCTCGTTACCGAGCGACCGTTCTCTGCCGGTGATATCATACGCGTAGGCACAACCACCGGCGAAGTTTTATCAATTGATCCACTCTCCGTCAAACTACGGACTTTTGATAATTTATTTGTACGCATACCCAATGAAGTATTAATTAAAAGTGAAGTCACCACTTTGACGCGTTTTCCCATTCGGCGTATTGATATTCAGCTCGGTGTGTCTTATCAAGAAGACCTGAAAAAAGTCCGTCAAAGCCTAGAACAAGTTGCAGCGCACAATCCCTTATGTTTAGAAGAACCCAAACCACAATATATGTTTCAAAATTTTGCAGATTCGTCCATGAATATTCAATTTTCCGTTTGGACCAAGCGAGAGAATTTTCTCGATTTAAAAAATAATATTTATCAGGAAATCAAAGCAGAGTTTGATGCGCAAAATATACGAATTCCTTTTCCACAACGAACAGTACATATTGACGAAGCGTCTATTAACGCACTCAAACAAAACCAGTCAAGCTAAGTAACAGGAACTTCCGCATGAATGCCGTGTCTAAGGTCGGGCCATGTTGCGTAATCGTCGGGCCGGACAAAAGTCTTTAAAGCTAAGGAGTATTGAATGTTTCGCGCCACTATACGCCAGTTACAGGTATTTGAATCAGTCGCTCGCCATAAGAGCTTTACTCGTGCGGCTGAAGAACTGTTTGTTACCCAATCAACCGTATCCATTCAATTAAAACAGTTGGCAGAATCTCTGGATGTGGCATTAATCGAACAAGTCGGTAAAAAGATTTATTTAACCCGTGCTGGCGAAACTTTATTAACTCAATGCCAGAAACTATCAAGCTTGTTACGCGAAACTGAACAAGCCATGGCAGATTACCAATCAAAAACACAAGGTAGCTTGTTATTATCTGGCACGATTACTACTCAGTTTTTTTTGCCACGAGTGCTTGCGGCGTTTAATAAACTATATCCCGATGTGGACATTCAGTTTCAAGTCACCAGCAGGCCACAGCAAACTGCGCGTCTTCAGAAGAATTTAGATGACTTATATATAATAGGCCATGTCGCAGAAAACATGGATATCAAAGTCATACCGTTTGTGGAAAATCCCTTAATCATTGTTGCTTCAGCCGAGCATCATTTGGCACAACAAAAAAACATCGCCTTAAAAACCGTTGCTAGGGAACCATTTTTAGTTCGTGAACCCGGTTCAACCACCATAAAAGATATTCAATTATTTTGCAGTGAACAAAAAATCAGTTTTAATCAAAAAATGATATTAGGTGGAAATGAAGCAATTAAACAAGGGGTAATAGGCGGTTTAGGGATTGCGATTCTGTCACGTTTCACATCCATATTGGAACTGGACAGTGGATTGTTGGTGGAACTGGATGTGCAAGGATTTCCTATTCAACGCCAATGGTATATCGGTTATCCCAGCGGAAAAAAACTATCGCTAGCGGCTAAAGCCTTTTTGGATTTTATCAGAAACCAAGGACGGAGCATTGCACAGTCCTGCCTGGATTCACGCCTGACTCAAGCACAGGCACCTGCCATACTTAGTTCGATG
>Ga0224506_10000987_pt1 | contig 21158 bp, 16 predicted proteins | sample SF_Jan12_sed_USG_2_FD_169108 | JGI IMG/M metagenome (GOLD analysis project Ga0224506, IMG submission 169108) | Sediment microbial communities from San Francisco Bay, California, United States - SF_Jan12_sed_USGS_8_1 | ecosystem: Environmental > Aquatic > Marine > Sediment | place: USA... | reverse complement strand
GGACAAAGACCCGATCGTACAGCCATTTTATAAAGGGGCTATTAATCACGGAGAAGATTTAGCAAAACTATACAATAGCGCTGAATATGCATTAGTTGTCACCCAACCCACTGAAGTCAATAATCAACGCCTAGCGGAAGCTGCAGCTTGTGGTGCAATTCCCGTAGTAACCGATGTACGAGCTCAATCAGAAAAACCACATTGGGATGACGAGTGCTTATTCTTCAGTAATCGAGACGAACTATACAATGCACTTAAGCAAAAACCTAAAAACGATCCTAGTGTAATTGCAAATTACTTTTCTTACAAAGACTTCGCAAAAATAATTATTGATTCAGTTCGCTCGATGCAAGAACAGCAAGATCTTAAATATGCTACCTAGCCTCGAACCGCTCTAGCTTTCGCAAAGCCGATCACATGAATTCCTATCAAATTTTGAACCACTCTGTTTTCACATAAACCATGCAATAAAATATACCTTTATGGATAACGCACGACTATTAAAGTTTTTCACGAGGCCTAGTAGTTGCATTAAATTCCAATTAGTTTCAACAACAATTGAAAAATGAAAATTGATGCAAATAGTCCAACTTAACACCTATCCTCAATTCAATAGAAAGTAACCAAATAGTGGAGCACAGTTTTGACGCCAGTCCTAAATCCCCATATATTTTCCGTAAGTGATATACAATTACACACCATCAAAGATAAAACAATTAGACACTGTGCTCAAAGACACATTGAAAAAAACTGGAAAATCGTTGACTGGCAAGTGGTTCAAGAGATTGTTTGCGCAATTGTACTCGACCATTTGATCAAAAATAAGAATCTTCGTGTTGGGATTTTTGCAAGTTCGCTTCAAGCTCATGATTGCCTGAAGGCCATAGTAAAACAATTAGAAAACACACCTGTTAATATAATATATTTATATAGTGGCAAACCACATGAGGATATTCATTTACCATGTCAAATGGATATATCAAATGGATATGCTTCGACTACTGAGCTAGACATTTGCATTTGTCTTGCATTGCACCCACCAGTTGGACTAGATGTTACTCGGGTTGTTCAACCTTTTGAATTAGAATGTTATATAAACTTAGCATGGAAACAGAACTTACAAGCTGCCTATTCCTTTGCCGAAAAAATTCAACATTGCATTCTTTCCAATAAACCGTTGGTAATCTTCATTGCCATTCGTCATGGAAACCACCCTACCATTGAGCACATCGCTCGCGGTTTGCAGTTTGCACACAATATTTCTACATTTGGAATTTATTTGGACCCAGAACCACCGAAAAATGTTTTTTCTGACACTTTTTGCTGTAACAGCTCCTTAGGTATTCTCGCTCAATTGCTCACCATACTTCCCACATGCAAAATATACCTACAAGCATACGCAAACTGGAGTTATTTGTGTCAATTCATCAAGGCAATTTCCCCAAAACACTTTATTGTTCAAGAAATATATGACTGGATGGGCGCATTTATCGACAACAAGAATTCTTTTATCAAAGAAGGTCTCTTTTCTTCAGAAACTATCAAACTGATGCAACAATCAGAGAAATTTGCGTGCAATCACCTGGAAGGATTGATTTATAAGGATGGTGGAGAGTGGATTAGTAAAAAATTAGCTAACTCACGCACTCCCAACCTTCAAGTCGCACCATGCCCTCCAAAAACCTATATGTTTAAACCCAACAATTTAAACCATATTGCACAATACAAACTTGTATATGCCGGGCAAGTGTGTCATTCCAAAATGTCCACTAAACTGTTTGGTGATATTTATTACATTCCCGTTATTAAAGAATTATCCAGCCAAGACATGCATATCACTGTTTATAACGCGCTCCATGCCACCCAAAAACACCCAACTGATCTTTATCAAGAGTACATAAACGAATCAAACACAAACCCTAATTTTGATTTCAAACCGGGAATTCCATTTCCAGAAATAATTAAGGAGCTTAATTACAATTTTCATTTTGGACTAATAGCATATTATTTTGAACATAATCTAGATGTTGGCAATGCCCATCTATCTGGCACAATGGCTAGCAAATTGTTTACGTATATAGCTGCAGGACTTCCTGTTATTGTTAGCGCCCGCTTGGGGTATATGGCAGACTTTGTAAGCAAGGAGAATATCGGCATTGTAGTCGATAACGATGACATACGTAATCTAAATGCAATATTGCAATCAATTAATTACTCGATGTTACAAAGCAATGTCTTACTCGCTCAGGAAAAATTTGCTATCGATAAACAAATACCTGCAATTAAGCAATTATTAAAGTTTACCTGACGAACTTTTTTTATACATATCTAATAGACCATCTACCTGTTGATTCGAAATAGGTGATTTCAAGCACCTAGTCATACTTTTTATCAGTCCAGCGAGTTAAAATATACACTAGGTAACCCAGCTAGAAAGAATTAAAGAACACAATTTCGCTAAAATGTCTTTATAAGCCGAGCAGTTGAAAATTGATCATTAAAGAATAGCAGTTCAATTGATCCGTTATAGCATGCAACAGTAATGCATTTTCTGGATCAGAAAATGCATTGCTCACAGAATACTATATTTTCTGCCGGAGCAAATATGCGCAATATATTAATTGTTGTGCCCCGCTTTATAAATGAAACGGGACAATTCTATCAATTCCCTCTTGGCTTAGCTTATATAGCCGCCTCCATTAAACGCGCTGGATATAACGTCCACGGCTTAAATCTCAACTATGTAGAGAATATCACTCAATCGATAGAAACCACTTTAATCAGAAATAATATTGATTTTGTCATGTGCGGTGGCCTTTCTCCCTTTATTAGCTCAGTTAGTGAAATATTCAACATTTCAAAACACAGTAAACCAACAATTATTAACATCGTCGGCGGCGGTGTTCTAAGTGGAGATCCTGTTACGGCATTTGGACTTTTAAATGTTGACTATGGTGTTATAGGCGAAGGCGAGGAAACCATAGTAGAACTCTTAAATGAATTACAGAATCAAAAACCAAATCTCGATAAGGTAAAAGGCATAACTTATAAGAAAGAGGGTCAAATCGTACAGACACCGAGTCGAAGTGCTATTAAGAATATTGACGAGTTACCTTGGCCGCTATTAGAAATTTTTAACATTGATCGCCACCTGGATGAACAAACACCATTTGATCACTACTTTTTCCCGGTCAACAAGACCAATAGTCCACGTTGTATCGATATAATCACAAGCCGCTCTTGCCCATTCATGTGTACATTCTGCTTTCATCCGGTAGGCAAAACATACCGCGAGAGAAATGTTGACGATGTCATCAATGAAATTAAATACTATAAAGAGCGCTATCACATAAACATGGTCGCTGTACTTGATGAACTATTTTCACTACGTCGAAAACGTTTGCTTGAATTTTGTGAAAAAATCAGACCGCTAAACTTACAATGGATGGTGCAACTTCACGTACGAACTGCCGACCATGAAACACTGAAAGCTATGAAAGAAGCTGGGTGTGCATTTATCAGCTACGGAATTGAAAGTGTCAATAACGATGTACTGCATAGTATGCAGAAAAAAACTACACGGCAGGAAATCGAGCAAGCACTTGAATTAACCTATAAACATCAAATTGGAATACAGGGTAATTTTATCTTTGGTGATACAGAGGAAAGTATTGAAACCGCAAATGAGTGTATGCAATGGTGGGCCAAAAATCGAAAATTCCAAGTATGGCTTAGCAAGATTCAAGTTTTTCCCGGTAGTCCAGATTATATTATGGCCGTTCGAGACAATTTGATTATTGATAGACGAAAATTTCTTTTGAAACTACCATCAAACGTAAATATTTCAAAATTGAACAATACAAATGCAAGCGCAATGTTTTTTATTCTTAAAGTTCATAACCGAACGCTATTACATTTGGTTCCTGCCACTTTTAGGCTGACTAACAAAACAGTCAATATCACGCTGACATGTCAACGATGTGAAGCAGAAAATCACTATCAGGATATCAAACTGAATTCCGAACACCAACATTTTATCCGTGTTTTCTGCCGTAACTGCTTGAGCAGAAATGATATTATTAACGAGCTATTTCAACAAGACAATACCATTAGTGGAAACAACGCCCTTCTTGGTGGTGGCTCAACTTTGGATAATCAGCCAATTAATATGAACCCTGCCCAGGATGGTGCAATAAGCCAGGATTGTGAGCTAGAATACAAACACCCAGATTTGCAACTAACTCATGTGGGCATTCAACTCTTAGATGATCCCTTTAATATTTCACATCACTACGAATTTTCGAAAGAACTCTTAAGGGTAGGCTCAGTGTTAGGTGCGAAGCTACACCTAGAACAGGCATTTCTTTTGAAAAAACTATTCCACGAGTCCGACAAAATCACTCAAGGCTTTATTGATGATAAAAAAATTGAAACTCTATATGAACACATTAAAGATGAGAATCCTATTTGGCTTACTAGCATTTCCGACTCACAGCCTCCGTTTCGCACCTCCCGCAGTCATGGAGGCTATGTAAATAAAGATGAACCTGACTTTCCTGACTTTGAGGGCTTACAGGTTTCGAGAAAACAAAAAATCGTGAAGATAGCAAATGAAGCTTAGAAACTAAAAAAGTAAAAAACTCACATGAGCAAAATCACGATAGCTAAACTTTATAGTTACATTAAAAACAATATCGAAAACAAAAAGCCCACGCCCGACATATTAAACGCATACCGTCAGAATATTGAATTATGTGACTCAAAACCCGCCAAGGACTTTCCATGCTTTAATCTCTCTCCTAATTCAATTATTTTTGTTTCAGATCGAACAAACTATTTCTTCATTAGGGTTTCATCCATTTTGCAAACGCTTGGGGTTCAATCCATTTTATTCACTCGGTGGGGCATCTCAAAGGCAGAACAAAAATATTTTGATTCAGTCTTTCTGTATGATTCAGTCCTTGAATTACAAATTCTCAAAAATGCCAAGACTCAGGCAATTTATGTACAATCTTGGATCGGCTGGTTCTTCCTCCCTGTTTATATATCCCTAGTTTGTAAAAATACTGTGACTATATGCAACATCAATGACTCACCAGCAAAATTGCTTAGCGACAAGAAGCACTACTTGCATATCGGTTTAACTGAGCACGATGTAGAAATAGACGAAGCATGCGAGAATTTTATTCAACGATATTTTCCATTAGTCACAAGTCCTTATGCCCAACAGATATCTTCTTCAACGAACGCTTACAAAAAAAATATAATGTTTTTTCCATGCCATCCTTTACCCAACTTTTTTTGTAGTGCAAAACGTAGTAGTATGGGAAGGTTATTGTTTATTGGCGGCATACCGGGCGACCACAAACCTGACCTCTTTTTCAAAGATGCAAAATTACATACGGTTGCTCAACATTTAGTCAAACTTGGGCACGCACTAACTATTTATAACAACCCTTTACTCATGAACAGCTCAGATTCATTAAGCACCTGCTATCCATTTTTTTCTGAACTCATGAAAAACAATTCTAACTTTGAATTTAAAAAAGGATTTTCACCTGGTGAGTTATTGAAGGACAACGACGATTTTTCATTTGGTTTAATGCTGTATGATTTTGACGATCTACGGATTAACCCGAAGCACATTCAGACGATCATACCGTCTAAACTGTTTACATACATCGAACTTGGACTCCCGGTTCTTGTAAGTGAACACCTGCGGGCTGTATCAACTATGGTAAAAAGTCACAATCTAGGCCTAGTTGTTAGCAAATCTGATCTGCTGGAAAATTTTAACTCAGTTCTTGAATTTGCACGAAATAATTATCAGAGCTATATTTGCTCAATTAGTGAGTACCGCCAAGAACACAACATGCTTACAAACTCGACACTTCTCTTAGACAGAATTGAAGCCCTTGAAAATAGGCCATTTCTTCCGGATAGACATTGCACCGCCGATTAATAAGAATGAGCATTTGTCAATTAGAATTTCAAACTAACAATTTTTTATAATTTAGGATGCAACTACCCAAGTGAAAACCATCAAGGTTTGCTTTAGTTTAGACTACGGTTTCATCAATGCACATAGCAAATCCATTGTCACTAAATCACTATTCACCGCTTCTTTGTTACTATCAGAACACTATATATTAGTTCACGATTTCCAATTACTTTTTATTCTAAATTCCTAGGCAATCAAATCAGGCACGCATATCTTCTGAAGCATATGTTTCTAAAAATAGCTCAATAATAGTTTCAATATATGATTCTGACACGTGCACTGTTGTTCCATCCTCCTCACCATATGCGTTTCCATTATACGCCCCCAGCCATCGAACGATTTCAAATGAAGGCCAATAAATAACAGAAGAATTCTGTGTCACTAGCTCATCGACTGCTACCCGTAAAATCGACTTTGAGACACAATCAGCTTCAATAACAGACTCTCGCTCAAATGTGACGGCTAGAGGCACCGGCGACAAAGTCACTACAATCTTAACCGATGAATTTATTTGCCGCAGAATTGAAACAATATGGGATAAATTTTCTACATTTTCTAACACAGTAGTATTTCTATTAATATAAAGCTGTGACAGTGCCTTTAAGTTTATTTGGGAGGCTCTTGGCATAACAAACACTCCAGTTTTTTTTTCAAAAAAACAGGGCGCCACGCCCACAGTAATTATGATGACCTCAGCTTCCCGCAATTTCTGTTTATAATAACCTTGCTCCTGATCTAAAAGCTCTTGCATACGTTTCTCGTTCGAATCAGTAATCGAATTCCCCACCACCCAGTCAACAAAACATTTATTCGCATAGGTACTGTTAACGTATTCACCAATTGTAATGTTTACTGCGTCAACACCTTTTTCTCTAAGAACCCTTGCAATATTTCCCGCAAAACAGGAACCAAATGTTACTACTTTACCACCTTTCTTTATCATTGGTGGCTGCTCTTTAACTGCTGGCAATATGTAGCGCGTTGCTGCATATTTTATATCTTGAATAGATTTTTTGAGGACCGGCCAACGCTTCAGCTTGGCTTTTTTGTTTTCATTTAAAATTTCGTTAATATCGTCTAATTCACGATGATACAGCTGATTGTCCGGTTCAATTTCAATCACTTTTTCCAATTGCATTTTTGCTTCGGAATATTCTCCCTCAAGGAATAATATCTTAGCGTACTCATAACGAGCATATGAAAATTTTGAGTCTAAATTAATAGCATGAGCCAGGTATCGTTTTGCATCTTGATTGCCGCTCTCACCAACCTTCCCCTGAACCCGAATAGCAACCGCTAGTCGATAATTAATCTCAGCACTATCTTGGTTATTAAAATATATTTCTTTAAGATGTTTCTCGGCCAATGCTGCATTCTTGATTCGCTGCGTATCCTCTTTTAGATATGCGCGTGCAATCAATAAATGTGCATTCGTAAAATCATGATTATTACTCAGAATGTTTAAACACAAATCAATAGTCTTACGATATGCTTGTTGAGAGAACAATTGTTGAGCCTTTCTGTATAACAGATCCAGTTCATCATCTACATTATCGAACTTGTTTTCAGTTTGATTTTGATATTTCACGTATTTCCCCGAAAGTGAATCTGATAGCCTTGTACGACATAGATCTCAAACACTACATACGCCATGAAAGTGGCCGATTAATATCAAAGAAACGAAAGTCGAAGCTAAAACGCGTCTTCGCTACGTCTAAGACTTGAGTTCTATGTAGCGTAAAATTATTAAATAACACAATATCACCAGGATTCAAGTCCAACGCCACAATGTCTCTTTGCGGTATCATTTTTTCAAGAATCATGAATGGATAAGGGTTAATAGTTTCGCTCTCATTTTGTTGCCAAGGAAATAGATTTCGCATCCCCACGGGCACAATTTCTAAACCAGGCGCTTGGCCCCCGCATTCAACCAACGGTATCCATAACGCGATAACGTCATTTTGCCAGTAACCCGTACCTCCATCCTGATGAAAAGAAACTCCACCGGCTTTTTTTCTTAAGTTCACTCGACGTGCATATCCAGTAGAACGCCAATAACTCCAACCAGCACCAATATAGGATTGGATAAAATTCGACAATTCGTTAAATACTACTGAATTCACAATATTCTTTGGATCAAACCATCTATCAAATTCTTTCCACGACCAATTTCCAATATCCTTTTCAGAAATATTTTCTAGAATTAACGAACGCAAGTCACCAGTGACATCCTTTTTTCCAATAAAGTGCATGGGTAAATGGAGGCTATTATGGTGTTTCGTTACTTCAGTACCCGACAGTCCCGAAAAACATTTATCAATATTGAATTGAAAATTTTCCAAATACTTTTCACAAATACTTGCCTCCAACCCATCCCGTATCACTACAGCTCCAAATTGCGCCATTAGAGACTTCAGCCTCGCCTCCGTAACATCGTTTTTATGAATCTCAAGATCTAATTTATTTACATAAAATAATTTTTCATCAATGCTCCCTGATTTTACAAGCGTGGACCCCAGGCGAATTAGTGTATCGGCATCGCGAGCATACTGCACAGAGTCTAAACATTTCTCCCAATAGCCAATTGCTTCATTTATTTGACCTGCTTGTGCATAGTAGTTTGCCATATGAAAACAAACAGAATAGTTACTACTAAACCCTTGTTTCAACACTGACAAAATTGTTTCTGCGTTCTTTAGGTTTTTCTCATACAAACTTTGCTTGGCCCATTCGACAAAATAATCAACGAGCCCTGGATACTGCTCAATATATCCAACTAATACTTCACTAATTATCTCAACATCACCACTATCAAGTACATTGACGAATTCGGTCTTCTGATGCTCCGCCAGCTTGTTAATTACTAACGGAGATTGAATACTTGTGTCTGTAATCATATCCTTACCAATAAATCAAACAAAATTCACATGCTCCGGTGGGTTTTCCAAATCCCACAAGAACTTATTTAAATAGTCTTGACGACAACCTATGGTGCAATCATGGTGCACATCAATATTATCGATAATATCTTGCTGTACTTGCCAATAACGATCGCTTTGCACAATGTCATAGTATGACATTTCATGTATGTCACCCATTAAAAAACGGTCTTTGCCAAAAAACGGGCCGCAAGGATAAACTTTTCCATTGCCCGAGATTTGACCTAGGAAAGGTGTGCCGTAACAAATATCATATTTCCGAAATCCATTTTTATACACATCAGTCTCTTGCGTGATTTTAATTTTGTTCCATTTAGCAATGACGTGATAATCATCGGTGCTAAAACTTTCTGCAAATTTCAGCTCTTCTTCAATATCAATATACTTTTCATAGTCAACTGCAATTTCTTTGTATTCAGTATCGGAACACTGTTTTAGTTGCACATAATCAACACCAATCTCAGCACCTAACTCCGCCATTTTGACAATTTGTGAAAAATTCTCTGGAATCAAAACCATTTGAATGCCAATAGTGCATGGATAATTGTTTTCTTTTTTAATTCGCACCAATGCTTTCATTTTCTCAATCAAAGGCGCGAAATTTTTCGGATGTGACTGATGCACTTTGCGAAAATTTTCAGCTTCGGCCGAACTCAAATTGAACCGAATATAAGACATGTTTTTTAACATATCATGCGCATGATCCATATCAAGCAACAATCCATTGGTCGCCATTCCAGTATCAACACCAACGTCGGCAGCGATATTCACAGCATCGTATAACCCAGGATTCAAGGTTGGTTCACCATCACCAATAAATCCAATACTACGTACCCCCGCTCGACCGGCATCCTTCACAAAGCGCAATAAAGCTTCCGGTTCGATCATGGTTCCTTTGGTCATGCCTTGAGTTACACCCAAACAATAAGTGCAACCCACATTACAGAATTTGGTTATACCCATGTCGATATGAATAGGGGCAATGCGCTCACCATTTTTCCAAGCGACAATCCTATCCATGTGATAAATCATTTTGTGGCCATCAAGCCGGTATTTTTGTGGCGGATTTTTATAGGTATGACCATTATATTGGTTGGGTTGCTTTTGTCCGGAAACTTCAAGCGCAATAGGAATCACACCAATTTTGCTACGATCCACTACTCCACGGCCAGTACGGATACTATGTCCACCATGAGATTTTGTGGCTAACTCCGCAGGTACTTCACTATCTAACTCATCGACTTTTTTAACCATATTTAATCCGTTTCGTTGCTCAATGGCGGAAACCCGCAATTAATTAACCAATTTAACAAGCTTAATGATTGTTTTAACTATCAAATTGAATGCCGAAAAAGATGGTTTCAGAAAAATTTATTAAAATACTAGGCTAATGAAAAACAACAAGGCAGGTTTATCCAATTGGAGTTTAGAATTTGAAATAGAAAATACAGCATTCGATCCACTTCAAATGCGACAATAGGAATTCAAGTCCCAAACTTTGTTGAAACATTTAGATGCTCGCATTAAATAGACCTTTGCCGATCCCACCCATGGCCCATCTTGTTGATTGATAACTCAATCAAATGCTCTGGTATTATTTTCAAACGGGAAACACGACTTAGTTAGGATTGCATTCAATGCTGTTGGTTTGGCATCCAAGAAAAAATCGAATTAACGCCTCAAAAAAGTCAATGAGATTCAGAAAATTAACAACAAGTCATTCACTGAAACTCGTTTCACCTATCACCACCGCTATTGAGTTTTGATCCTCTCCTACTGAGCAAGATTATTTTTACAGAACGAAACTTTAAAATCATACAAATCACATTCGGTAATTGTTTGCTTTTAATTACGACATATACATCACGCCAGTGTTAAAACCTAGCTTTCATGTTTCTGGACTTGAGTCCTAATGTTGACAGGAATTATTTAATGATTATTGAAATTGAATTGACTATTAAATGGCGGAGAGAGAGGGATTCGAACCCTCGATGGGGCTATAAACCCCATACTCCCTTAGCAGGGGAGCGCCTTCAGCCGCTCGGCCATCTCTCCGTATTTGAAATTATAGCGGAAATTCAACCCGTTAAGGAATGAATAAGGGCGCTATTTTCCCAGATTATGACAAAATAAGAAACCCTTTTTCAGGCTTGAAGGTGTGAAAAATCGTTTTTTGAAGTGAAATACTAGAAAATAGGACTTAGATAGAAATGTAACTTAGGATCAAAAACAACGTGCAGTCGTTTAACCAACTGCACCTTGCGATGGTTCCTCGCCATCTGAATCTTCTTTTTCCTTTTGTATGCGCTCGTATATTTCTTCACGATGCACTGAAACTTCTTTAGGTGCGTTAACCCCGATTCTAACTTGGTTACCTTTCACCCCCAACACAGTGACGGTCACATCATCTCCGATGATCAGCGTCTCACCCACGCGCCGTGTTAGAATTAACATTACTTCTCTCTCCTTCGTTGGTCCGCCCTAACAGGTCGGAATCTACTTCTTCTCATCCGTTATCCCTGTATCGACCATGCTACACTTCACCTTAAACCAAAAATTCAATGATTTCATAGGTATATCAGCGATTTGTTAACTATTCATTAACTTACAATATGCCTTAGACTCGGTTTTCTCCATTTAACCTTTCCCTAGGCTATTAGTCGCTGTTACCGTAAGTGAGCACTTCCTCCATGTCGGCCAACTCTAGGTACGACTTTACCACAAACGCGTACGACTAATATTATATGAAACCAAGCTGAATCTAAGCTGACTCGGCTAGCTCAAATTTTTCATGCAATGCGCGAACACTTAACTCAAGATACTTCTCATCAATAACTACTGATATCTTAATTTCAGAGGTAGATATCATGCGAATATTAATTCCTTCTTTCGCTAAAGCTTCAAACATACTGCTGGCTATGCCGGCGTGCGATCGCATCCCTACTCCCACAAGTGAAACTTTTACAATTTTTGTATCGCCTTTAACATCACGTGCGCCCAGTTCTTTTGCTGTCGCTTGCGTGATATCCATGGCTTTATCATAGTCATTGCGATGAACGGTGAATGTGAAATCCGTTGTCGTACCATCCGTCGCTGTATTTTGCACAATCATATCAACTTCAATATTGGCCTCACCAATGGGGCCTATAACTTTATAAGCTGCTCCTGGTTGATCGGGAACACCGCTTACCGTAATTTGCGCTTCGTCACGATTGAACGCGATACCGGAAATTAGTGCTTGCTCCATACTCTTATCCTCTGTGGTAATTAGGGTACCAGGACCATCCTCAAAACTAGACAAAACCCGTAGTGGAACTTTATATTTGCTGGCAAATTCCACTGAACGTATTTGTAATACTTTGGCGCCCAAACTTGCTAGTTCAAGCATTTCTTCATAAGTAACGGTTGCTAACCGAGTCGCACTAGGAACAACACGCGGGTCGGTGGTATACACACCATCTACATCGGTATAAATTTGACACTCATCTGCTTTTAATGCTGCAGCCAGCGCAACCGCCGATGTATCCGAACCACCACGACCTAAAGTAGTGATATTTCCAGCTTCATCTACACCTTGAAAACCCGCAACTACAACCACCCGACCTTTGGCCAAATCATCACGAATATGTAAATCATCTATCTGTTTAATTCTGGCTTTATTGTAAGCATTGTCAGTCAGAAATCTGACCTGTGCCCCGGTATAGGATCGTGCATCTTGCCCAAGTTTTTTTAATGTCATGCACAATAAGGCAATAGTGACCTGTTCACCCGTCGATACCAGTACATCCAACTCTCGTGGATCCGGTTTTGCGCTAATTGCTTCGGCCAAGCCAATAAGACGATTAGTCTCACCGCTCATGGCAGAAACCACAACAACCAAGTCATTACCTTGTTCAACTGATCGAATTACACGTTTGGCAACATTTTCTATGCGCTCAAGATCGCCAACGGAAGTACCACCATATTTTTGTATGATTAAAGCCATTTTTTACCCAGCAAAAAAAGAGGGGGATTACACACTATTTCTAACAAAATATTAACAATGTATTTTTTATGCATGTATTATTATAATTTATCAGAAACCCATTTTATTACAGATTTCAAGGCATTATCCAAATTACTCGGATCGGTACCACCGGCTTGCGCCATATCAGGACGACCGCCACCTTTACCACCAACTTGTTGCGCGACCATATTAACCAACTCTCCGGCTTTGACCCGATCAGTTGCTTCTTTACTAACACCAGCAACCAAACTGACTTTGCCATCGTTTACCGCCGCCAAAACTATTGCCGCTATACCTAATTTGTTTTTCAATTGATCCATGGTTTCACGCAAGCGCTTAACATCAGCGCCGTCGATTTTTGCGGCAATGACTTTAATACCACCAACGTCTTGCGCCGATGCCGATAGATCATTTCCCGCTGCGCTGGCCATTTTAGCCTTGAGCTGTTCCAGCTCTTTTTCCAAACCACGACTGCGTTCCACCATTTGCTGAATTTTTTCACTCAAAGCATCGGGATTAGTTTTTAATAAACCAGCCGCTTGCTCAAGATTATCCTGATTCTGTTGCAGCCATTCCATGGCTTTTTCACCGGCAACGGCTTCAACCCGACGTACACCCGCAGCAACACCAGACTCGGAAATGATTTTTACTAGACCGATGTCACCGGTTCGACTCACATGTGTTCCCCCACAAAGTTCTTTGGAGAACTCACCCATGCTAAGTACGCGCACATCGTCATCATATTTTTCACCAAACAAAGCCATGGCCCCGCTTTGTTTCGCTTGTTCGATATTCATCACAAGCGTTTCTACAGGATGATTTAAACGCACCTGTTGATTTACCAGGTTTTCAATTTCCTGTAATTCATCTTTTGAAATCCCGCTGTGATGTGAAAAATCAAAACGCAAACGATCAGCATCACAGAGTGAACCTTTTTGCGCGACATGCTCACCTAACACTTGGCGTAATGCGGCGTGCAACAAATGAGTAGCGGAATGATGTACGGCGATACAAGAACGTTCATGGCTATCAATATTCGCCGCAACCGTATCACCCTCTTTTAGTTCACCTTGATTCAACACACCGGCGTGAATAAAAACTTTGGCGCCTTGTTTTTGTGTGTCTATAACTTCAAATTCACCCTTAACTGTTTTTAGCAAACCACTATCACCAACCTGGCCACCGGATTCGGCATAAAAAGGTGTTTTGTCTAATATTACCAATCCTTGTTGACCTACAAGCAAGGATTTGACAGCTTTACCTTCAACAAAAATCGCTTGTACTTTGGCTTGTTCCTCTAAATGCTCATAACCGGTGAATTCGGTTTCACCTTCGACATCCAGGTCTTGTCCATAATCCACTTTAAACGAGCCTGCCGCTCGAGCGCGTTCACGCTGAGCTTGCATTGCTTTTTCAAATCCTGCGTGATCAACTGATAGGCCTTTGTTATGCGCAATATCTTCGGTTAAGTCGAGCGGAAAACCATAAGTATCATAAAGTTTGAATACGGTATCGCCTGGAAGCTCTTTGCCTTTTAGCTGAGTAATTGCGTCTTCGAGAATTTTCATGCCTTGCTCTAAGGTCTCCGCAAAACGCTGTTCTTCCATCAATAACGCTTGTTCAACTTGTTTTTGTGCTTTGACCAACTCGGGGTAGGCCTCACCCATTTCATCACATAAGGCTTGCACTAATTTATGAAAAAATGGTTTGTTTTGACCTAACTCATAGCCATGACGTGCCGCACGACGAATAATACGGCGTAACACATAACCTCGTCCTTCATTGGAAGGCACAACTCCATCAGCAATGAGGAATGCGCAAGACCGAATATGATCTGCAATCACTTGAAGCGACTGACTGGTTTTATCTTTAACGCCAACTGCTTTTGCTGCGGCCGCCATTAAACTTTTAAATAAATCAATTTGGTAATTGCTATGAACGTTTTGCATAACAGCAGCAATTCGCTCTAAACCCATACCTGTATCCACCGATGGTTTTGGTAATGGTGTTAGTGTTCCATCGGCTGAACGATCATATTGCATAAACACCAGATTCCAGATTTCGACATAACGATCACCATCTTCTTCGGGTGTTCCCGGTGGACCGCCCGCAATCTCAGGGCCATGATCGTAAAAAATTTCAGTACAGGGTCCACAAGGGCCGGTATCACCCATGGACCAGAAATTATCTTTAGCACCTATGCGTGAAAAACGCTGCGGGTCGATGCCGATTTCGTTTAACCAAATTGCTTCAGCTTCCTTGTCTTCATCAAACACAGTGACCCATAAACGCTCAGGCGCCAAATTCATTTCGACGGTTAAAAATTCCCAGGCAAACTGAATTGCTTCCCGTTTGAAATAATCGCCAAAACTAAAGTTGCCGAGCATTTCGAAGAAAGTGTGGTGACGTGCGGTATAACCCACGTTTTCTAAATCATTATGTTTACCACCGGCACGCACACAACGTTGCGATGACGCTGCACGTGTATAATCGCGTTTATCCCGCCCGAGAAAAACATCTTTGAATTGCACCATACCCGCATTGGTAAATAACAGAGTGGGGTCATTTCCGGGGACCAATGAACTACTGCTCACGACCTGATGTTGGTGTTTTTGAAAATAATCTAAAAATGCTTGTCGAATTTCACTGGTTTTCATTGCGTTCTCTTAAATCACGTCAGCTACCAAGGAATGATCAAACCCGCGGTAGTTTAAAAATCGTATTTGTTTTTGCTTTGCCTCAAATGAATCGGGCTTGCTTGGTCCAAATTTTTTTACCCGGACTTTTTCCACTAAAGCGGTCCAGTCCACGTTTTGCTTACGCATGGCTTCGGCGATAATATCCGAATCCACGCCTTTTTGCTGTAACTCTTGCTGGATGCGCAACGGACCATAACCCCGTTGAATACGCCCACGACAATAGGCCTGGGCATAACGCAGGTCAGCGAGCAAACCACTTGATTGTAGCATTTTAACTACTTGTTCTACATCTGTTCGTGCATGGCCTTTTTGCAAAAGATAGGTGAACAACTCTTTTTCACCATAATCCCGTCGCGCCAAACAGCGCTTGGCTCGTTCTAGGGTTTTTTGCAATTCTTCATGCCGCATACGACTAAACCTTTGTTATTGTTGATGAATTAAATCCTGCGCCGGATATACCAGGGCCCGAAATACCTTTGATTTATTTCATAAATACTTTAATAAGCACCATTGAACAAAAACCCCTGCGATGAATCCTGCAGGGGTTTTTTTACACTTTTTAACATGCCGCCAGGCGTTATGTTTCTATGCTTCAGCCATTTCCTCGACCGGGATGGACTCTAATTTTGTATTATCCGTGGGCAGCAGGTTAGCGCGAATCTGAGCTTCAATCTCTTCCGCCATTTCCGGATTTTCTTTTAAAAATGCACGCACATTGTCTTTGCCTTGGCCGATACGGTCACCATTATAGCTATACCAAGCGCCGGCCTTATCAACAATGCCCTGGGCCACACCCATATCAATAATCTCGCCTTCACGGGAAATGCCTTCGCCATACATAATATCAAATTCTACTTGTTTGAATGGTGGCGCAACTTTGTTTTTCACTACTTTCACCCGCGTGGCACTGCCAGTTACTTCGTCGCCTTTTTTGATCGCGCCGATGCGACGAATATCCAAGCGGACCGAGGAGTAAAACTTCAACGCATTACCACCAGTTGTGGTTTCGGGGCTACCAAACATAACGCCGATCTTCATACGAATCTGGTTAATAAATATCACGCAACAACTGGCGCGCTTGATATTGCCAGTGAGTTTACGCAAAGCTTGAGACATTAAGCGAGCCGCCAAACCCACATGAGAGTCCCCCATATCACCTTCGATTTCCGCTTTTGGCACCAGCGCCGCCACCGAGTCGATAACAATTAATTCAACCGCGCCACTGCGAACCAACATGTCACAGATTTCCAAAGCCTGCTCACCCGTATCCGGTTGCGACACCAATAAATCATCAATATTAACACCCAGCTTTTCCGCATATATCGGATCAAGCGCATGTTCCGCATCAATGAACGCACAAGTTTTGCCTTGTTTTTGCGCTTCAGCAATTGCCGACAAGGTTAGCGTGGTTTTACCTGACGATTCAGGCCCGTAAATCTCAACAATACGACCATAGGGCAAACCACCGATACCCAGAGCCACATCCAAACCGAGCGAACCGGTACTCACGGATGGGATTTGTGACAAAGGCTGATCACCCATTTTCATTACCGAGCCCTTGCCGAATTGTTTTTCAATTTGCCCCAATGCGACAGCCAAAGCCTTTTGTTTTTGTTCAGTTGAAGTGTCAGCCATGTTTTTATCCCTCATATCAATGAATTGTAGTCCAGTAAAAGCAAAATCTTGCTTGTGTTTTTAAACATAGTCTAAGCTTAGTCTTTACTTTTTCTGATGTCAATATTTTTTACCATCTTAGTATTTTCTACTACCACAGCATTTTTAATGTGCTAGTATTTCTTACCATGTAGATACTATGCCAACACGGAGCTCCCATGGCTGATCACTCAAAACTGCTTAATGAAATTAAATGGAATACCCGCCAGCGTATGCAATTCATTGAAATGATGGCGTATTACACCGGCGTGGTCACTCGCAGCGATGTCGCCAAAGCCTTCGGTTTATCCGATGCGGCAGCAACCAAGGACTTAAAGCTGTACCAAGAAATCGCGCCTGACAATCTTGTTTATAAACACACTCATTTCGGTTTCGTGCCGAGTTTGCAGTTTTCAGAGTTTTTTGCAGATTTGTCGCCAGCAAAAGCCTTAACTATGATTGCGCAAAATCTAGCCACTGTCGGCGGCCCTTATGATGTGAATGCTTTGTTTGGTATTACCAGCGATGAAGTGCCGCTACCCAATCGCTTACCTGATAAAGAACTTTTAGCGCAAATTACCCGCGCCATTCACCATCATAAAAAACTTCATGTGCGCTATTACTCGCTGTCTGACCGCCAAAGTGAGGAACCCCGAATCATCGAACCTCATGCGCTGGTGAACACAGGCTTACGTTGGCACGTGCGTGCTTATTGTGAAGACAAATATGATTTTCGTGATTTTGTGTTATCACGTTTTTTATGGGCGGAAACAACTGATGAAGACGCGGAATCCAGCGCAGATTATGACGAAGACTGGAGCGAATTTGTTGTATTAAAATTAATCCCACACCCCAAGTTAAGCGAGAAAAAACAACAAAGCCTATTAATCGACTATCAAGCCACCAATGGAATTATCGAAGTCCGAGCACGTCGGGCCTTAGTCGGTTATGCTTTGCAACGCTTAAATGTCGATAACACTGAAGATTTGCATTTAAATCCTAATCAATTTCAATTGGCGATTTCCAATCGCGATGAAATCGCAGCCTATGCCGGATGGGCATTAAGTTAGCATAACAAAACCAATAACGGACGAAATTGATAGGGAAAAGTTCATGACTGGCAGACTACAACAAACCTATGGCATCACTGCATTCTGCCTAATCTTTGTAATTGCCTGCAATTCTAATCCCAACCAAGCCCAGCATGAACTTTATTATCAAACTCGAATTAATGAAAACCGCGCCATTAAAACCTCTTGTGAGGCCAAAAGCGAAGCACCACGCATTACCGCTTGTTTTGTCACTGCCATTAAAAATCGAATCGAGGACAAATGGATTAAGCCATTAAACGCTTTTAACCAGGTCTTGATCGCACAAGTTAAAATTCAGCTCGACCAATCTGGCAACATCAAACAAATTGAATTTCTAAGCGCAAGTGAAAACCAACTATTCGATCACTCTATCGAAGTTGCTCTGCGCAATGCTACACCCCTGCCTATACCCGATGATGAAAGCTTGAAACAAGAATTTTATGAAATAATTTTACCCTTCCGGCATATGCCCGGCTCATAACATAAAACAATCCAATAAAAACACGTCGCCAAATCACAACAAAAATATTTTACGCATTTAACTATTCACACCACTGCCTAGCAAACACTACTTTTGTGCTATAAAAATACCGAGCACGTCCTCGACGCCGCAGTATCAATCTTCACAATTAGCAAGATCATCCATTAATACTATTTACTTTCTTTCTTTTCAACGTAACATCCACACAACAACATAAACAAAAGGATTTCCCATGTTTTTGCCAAATTCGATTAAATTATTTTTTATCAATTGTCTTGGTTTTTCTTTACTGGGATGCGCGTATATCACCCAAGGTCCATTCCCTGATAACGATCGTGGCGCTCTAGCCTCTCATCCAGATTTTTTTGGAGACAAGGCTGACAAAATCATTTATCCCGATCAAAATTGGGGCCGCGCTGATAGTTTATGGTATTACAACACCACCCAAGGCTCCGATCTCTTACCGTATGATGTTTTTTTATATCTAGAACAAGCCGACAAAGATAAACTTTTTCGTGATACAAGCAATATGCTCAAGTATCGGTATTTGCCGCAAAAACCGACCTGGGACAATCCCGATGGTTTACCATTGGGTTGGGTAAAAGATAGATATAAAGGGAAAGACTATGTTGGTTTAACCTGCGCCGCTTGCCACACGACTCAAGTCAATTACAAGGGTTATGGCATTCGCATTGATGGTGGCCCTGCAATGGCAGATATGGAAACCATGATTATTGACCTGACTCATGCCGTGAAAAACAGCATGAGCGGGGAAAAATTTTTACGCTTGGCAAAAAAGGTTTTAGCGAATGAGCAACCAGAAGCTAAATCATTGGAAACCTTCAAACAAGAACTAGAATCCCTACATCAAACCTTGGCGGCGTATGTGAATATGAACACACCCCGCCATCAAACTTCACAGGGTGAAAAAATTGTGCATTATGGCTATGCACGATTAGACGCTTTTGGTCGAATTTACAATCGTATTCTTGCTCATGTGTCCACTAATGAAATACCTAAAACTAATCCTGCCAACGCACCGGTGAGCTATCCTTTTTTATGGGACACGCCTCATCATGATTTTGTGCAATGGAACGGTGTTGCCGACAATGCCACGGCAGTGGGTCTTGGTCCCGTGGCGCGCAACACAGGCGAAGTGCTAGGTGTTTTTGCAACATTCAATGTTAAAGAGTCTAAACGTGGCAGCTTAGGTTACCCATCATCAGCCGAAACCCGTAATCAAATTCGATTAGAAGACCACTTAAAGGATTTGTGGTCACCCTCATGGAGACAATTAGCAGATATTGGAGCACTGAAAAAAATTGATGGTGACTTGGCAAAAAAAGGTGAACAAGTATTTGTCGACTACCAATGCGGCGCTTGTCATGAAGCGATCAAACGCACAGACAAAAAACGTGTCGTGGTTGCACAATTCTCCAGTGTTGATTGGATAGGCACTGACCCGCAAATGGCGAGCAATGCAATATTATATTGCGGTGACGTCGGTGTATTGAAAAATGCAAACCTGGGTATGTGCGCAGCGGATTTAAATGAACCCGCATTATCAGGCGTGCTGCCAATTCTACAAAAAGTAACAACCGGCGTCATGACCTATGGACTAGTGCGCAAGCTTGGCACTTATACTGAAGCCATTATCAATAATCCGCTAGGTTTATTCCAAGGCCAGTTTAAGACCCGCCGCCATGTTGAATTGGAAGTGACGAATAAGGCATATTTGAATGCCTATAAAGGACGTCCACTCAATGGAATCTGGGCAACTGCACCCTATTTACACAATGGCTCGGTTCCCAACCTCTACGAATTATTCTTGCCCAGTTGTAGCGATGAAGAAATTCAACAAGGCAAAAAATGCCGCTCAAACAAATTTACCGTCGGTAATCGCGAATTGGACGTGAAAAAAGTTGGTTTTAAGCAATTCGAGAATCCCGCACAATTTCAGCAACCCGCTTTATTTGTATTCGATACATCATTGCCAAGCAATAGCAACAAAGGACATGAATATGCTGCTGGAAAAACCCCCATGCCAAAACTAGTCAATGGCAAGGTGCAGCGCGACGAGAAAGGTGAGATTATAAAACATTATTTCAAACCCATGGAAGAGGAAGAACGCTGGGCATTGGTTGAGTACTTGAAGACCTTATAATTGATATTGGCCGACCAAATAAATAAAAAGGATGTGTTATGCAACATCAAAAACAAATTATTCTAACTTGTCTTAAGCTAGGTACTCTTTTTTTATTTTTATACACTTACCTGACGGCTAGTCT
>Ga0224506_10000986_pt1 | contig 21181 bp, 20 predicted proteins | sample SF_Jan12_sed_USG_2_FD_169108 | JGI IMG/M metagenome (GOLD analysis project Ga0224506, IMG submission 169108) | Sediment microbial communities from San Francisco Bay, California, United States - SF_Jan12_sed_USGS_8_1 | ecosystem: Environmental > Aquatic > Marine > Sediment | place: USA... | reverse complement strand
TATCACGTAAATCTTTTTCACTCATTTTTCACTCTCCAGACTACGACAGCGGGCTGACTCAATTGGTTTTATAGCATATTAGGCCAATTTTTCTTTTGACCGCTATCAATTATACTCAATAACAAGATTCAATCATTGTTCGCTTCTATGTATACTCGAAATAGCAAATGATACTCATAACAGGTGATTAATATCTTTCCTTTATATTCGCTGAACATGCTGCCCATTACATTATCTGGCAATCCATATGGATAAACCTGTAATGGACATAGAAATACCCGACGCACTCAAAGACAGCATCTTACAGTGCCCTTCTCTGCCCAGTTTACCGGCTGTGGTATTGCAGGTCATTGCAGCCAGCCAGGATCCTGATATCGGCTTATCTGAGGTCTCTGACATTATTCGTTCAGACCCTGCTTTATCGGCAAAACTATTAAAAGTGGCAAATTCGCCGCTTTATTCAATCCGCCGTACCATTCATAACTTACGTGAAGCACTGACCTTGCTGGGTTTAAATGCATCACTGACCATTGGTTTAAGTTTTAGTCTGATCAAGTCGCTTAAAAACAACCCGGAACAGCCATTTGTCCATGAAAACTTCTGGAAGCGTGCGATTCTCTCAGCCATCATCGCCAAACGCATGGGGGCTCAACTGGGTCTTGGCAACCTTGAAGATATCTTTCTAACCAGCCTGCTGCAGGACATTGGCATACTCATATTGCAGTGTTCGCTACCGGACCTTTATGCCGATACAACCGGGCAGTACATGAGCCATGATCAGAAATCGCTGACTGAGCACGAAAACCTGAATACCAATCACTCTATTGTCGGCGCCTGGATGTTACAGCACTGGCGATTCCCTAAAAAACTTTACATGGCGGTATTAAACAGTCATTCACTGGATACTTATCACTCTCAAGCCAATAAAGAGCAGCTGTTTCAACAATGCATCAGTTTCTCGGGTCATCTCGCCGATATCTGGATTGATGAAGATAATGAGCTCCTGCTAAGCGACAACATGGCCATGTCAAAAGCGATTCTGGGGCTTAATGACGCACAATATAGCGAGTTCATAGCCGATATCAGCAATATTTTGCCCGAGGTCTCCAGCCTGTTTAATATCAAACTGACTGACAATGCAAGCCGTGACCGGCTGCTGGACCAGACCAGGGAACTGATATTGCAGAGGAATTTGCAGGTTATCAAACAGTCTGAACACGACCGCAGGCAGATCGAGGCCATGCAAGTGCAAAACCAGGACCTTAAAGAACAGTCCCGGCTGGATACGCTGACCGGCATTTACAATCGAAAGCATTTCGAACACCTGCTGGACGAGGAATTTGAGAACGCGAACCTCAACCGCTGGCCTTTATCACTGGCTTTTATCGACCTTGACAACTTTAAAGAAGTGAATGATATCCATGGCCATCTGGCAGGTGATCAGGTATTAAAGGAAATATCCCATTTCTTTGCCGAGAACATTCGTCTGACGGATACGCTGGCCCGTTATGGCGGTGATGAATTTATCCTCATCTTGCCCGGCTCGACACAAGAAGCTGCCGAAGGCATGTTACTCAGGCTGATCAAAGACCTGCGAGCACACCACAGCAGCCAGATAGACGGGGCGATTATTAAATTAAGCGTTTCGATCGGCCTGGCCAGCCATATGGATGCACACAAGTTTGACAGTACTGATGCATTTTTAAAGGCTGCAGATACCGCATTATATAAAGTCAAAGCCAGCGGCCGCGATGACCTCGCCAGCTATTAACCGGCTAAAACACTTCCCATGGATAGCCAATAATCACGCTGACTTCAAAGCCTTCATCGCCATTGGCAATGTCGGCCCGAAACACCAGTCCTGATGATGTCACCATTCTAAAGCCAACACCGGCTGAATAGGCCATTTGATGCCATAGCTCACTTTTATCGTCAGCTATGGCCCCGCGCTCATAAAACAAAGCGAGCTGCATCAAAGTGCGCATGTCTTTGGCGATAAAAATATCAAAGGGCTTGTCATCGTCATTAATATTCCAGCGGTATTCAATACCGTAGAACCTTGCATGAGAACCTTCAAAGCGCCCCCCGGGGTATGAGCGCAAGCGGCTAAGACCACCCAATGCTCCCACCGAGCCATAGGTGTTATGCGCCACGGTCGAATTAATATAACTGTTACAATCCTGTTGTTGCGAAGGTGTTAATACCGGTGAGCTACAATCAAAACCCTGATTAGCCTGTAATACAGCCGCATCGGTTTCTCCCTGACGGTTAACACGGCTATCGGCCTGGAAATAATTGAGCACCAGGGTATCGTTTTTGGCAAGCGGGATATATTGCGTAATGTTCAGATCAATAATATTAAAATCCACCGCATTTTCTTCTCTCGGTGGTGAATGCCAGAAACTTAGCTCGACACGCAGGCCCTGTCTCGGGTCACTGTAGTCATCGGTTAAATCCAGCCGGCTACCGATGGTAATGCTGCGTGTTTTATTTAGCTCTGCATTCTCTGCGGTTTGCAAAATGCTGCCATCAGGATTGCGGATAGCACCGGCCTTTGATTCATTATCAAACACCATGCCGTAAAACTCTAAACGCCGCTCATATAAGGTATAGGTTAACCGTGAGCCATAAAATAGCGCATTATCCAGCTCGGCCAATATATAATCGTCCTCAGCAGAAACCATACCCCGTTCTTTAAACCGCTGGATACTGGCTTTATTGAAGTTTTGCAGCGCAAAATCAATAATCAGCTGTTTTTCGATCAGATGGTTCTCTGTTGAAAACAGCCCCATCCCGGTCAGATCGCCTGTCGATGCAAAACCGTATAAATCAGAATAGCCGTTGTAGTTGGTGGTGGCGGCGACAACGATAACACCCTCCCCAATCCCCGGGATACTATAAAAGCTGGGTACAACATAATAGCCTGCATCGGTAAAAAACTGCGGCTTTCTCCTTTCTGCTATCTGCAGCTCAGCCTGGGCCGGTGCGGCCAGCAATAGCAATACAATGGCCAGAAAACGGTACATGGCTGTTAAATCTCCTTTTCCTCGGTGCCATAATTTAAGCATAGACCGGCTGTTTCTCATAATTTGTATTGCCATTCATTCTTTCGGCTTATTTTATCCTCTGTTTTCATTATCCAAAGCAGACTCATCTGCATCGCGATGCTATAATTACAGCAATAAATTCACTCGAGAGACAATATTAGCTATGAGCGCGGATATACGTGTAGGTGTTATCGGAGTTGGTTATCTAGGTCGCATACATGCGAAAATTTATGCCAAACTGCCAGGAATTGAACTGGTTGGCGTGGCAGATGTTGATGAAGCCGCCGCTAAAGCTATCGCCGACGAACTCGGCTGTGAAGCCTTTACCAATGGTCAGGATCTAATAGGCAAGGTCGACGCCGTCAGTATCGTGGTGCCGACTATTTATCACCTCGAGACAGCCAAGCCTTTCATTGAAAACGGCATCCATATTATGATGGAAAAGCCGATTACACCGACCTATGAAGACTCCTTGATTTTGGTTGAGATGGCTGAAAAGGCCGGCATTATTTTTCAGGTCGGATTTCTGGAGCGCTTCAATGCCGGCATCATGGCATTGGCCAACCGCTGCAAGAACCCGCGTTTTATAGAAGCCCATCGTCTTAGCATGTTTGTTGAGCGCGCTACCGATGTTGATGTGATCACGGACCTGATGATTCACGATATTGATATCGTATTGTCGCTTGTTGATTCTGAAATCGTCAATGTCTCGGCCTCCGGCCTGCCCGTGCTGACCGAACATGTGGATATTGCCAATGTCCGTCTGGAGTTTGCCAACGGTGCGGTGGCGAATGTCACTGCCAGCCGGGTCTCAAACAAAAAACACCGGCGCATTCGGGTTTTTGAAAAAGACCATTATTACGGCCTTAACTTCGAAGACCAGCAACTGGAAATTGCCAGCACACGTCCTCAGCATGACAATGCGCGTGATGAAATTATCATGGAAAAACCTCAAATCGAACCACAGATGCCGCTTGATGCTGAACTGATAGAATTTATCGATTCAGTGAAGACCGGCAAACCACCATTGGTTGACGGCCGTGTGGGCCTGGAAGCCATTCGTGTGGCCAACCTTGTTCGTCAAAGCATATTAGACAGCGTGAAAAAATAATGAATATACCTTTCCTGGATTTATCTGAAGAATTTAATAACCTGCATGAAGAGTGGTTCACTGCGATTAAAGAAGTGGGTGCAACCGGCCGTTATATTTTAGGCCCCAACGTTCAGGCCTTTGAAGAAGAGTGCGCCGCCTATGTTGGCACCGATTATGCCGTTTCTGTTGCCAACGGTACGGATGCGCTGACCTTATCATTGCGTGCGCTGAATATTACCAGCGGCGATGAAGTCATCACCTCACCGTTTACCTTTTTTGCATCATCCGAATGCATTGATCTGGTCGGTGCCACCCCGGTATTTGCCGATATTGATGAAAACAGTTTTAATATCACCGCTGACAGCATTGCAGCGGTGATTACTGAAAAAACCAAAGCCATTATCGTTGTGCATATTTTTGGCCACCCGGCTGATATGACGGCAATCAACGCACTGGCGGCAAAACATAACCTGGAAGTGATCGAAGATGCGGCACAGGCTTTCGGTGCACAGGTTGGCGATCAGCGCGTGGGCAGTTTAGGCACCACCGGCTGTTTTAGTTTTTATCCAACTAAAGTACTGGGGTGTTATGGCGACGGTGGCATTATTACCACCAATTCAAAAGCCATTGTAGACAGCCTTCACCGTTTACGAAATCACGGTGCGATTAAACCGTTTGTGCATGCCGAAGTCGGCTACAACAGTCGCCTTGACGAAATTCAGGCGGCTATTTTACGCCTCAAGCTGAAAAAGATTGATGCTGACATTGCCGCTCGTAAGCGCATTGCTGCAGCTTACACTGAACAATTAAAAGGCACGGCTATCATCACGCCTGAAGCACCTGAAGGTTTTGGCCATGCCTATAACCTATATACCATTCGCCTGACTGAAAACCGCGATGCCGTACGCCAGGTGCTGTCGGATAATGACATCCCCACCTCACAATGTTACCCCGAGCCGCTTTCAGTTCAGCCTGTTTATGAAAGCCTGGGATATAAAAAAGAAGATGTGCCAGTATGTGAAATGCTGACTCATCAGACACTATCACTTCCTGTTTACCCGGCAATGACCGATGAAATGGTTGAGTACATTACATCCACTCTGATCAAAGCCGTCGGTTAATGCTGAGCGGTTTAAGCAGCATTAAAGCGCTGCTTAAACCGCTAATGCTTTCACCTTAACGCGCTGCCCGACAAGCAACTCAATCATTTTCTGGGCATGCATAATGTCACCTGAGCTATAATAAACATGCTCTTGCGCACTGTTTTGTAGTGGCTTATCAAGCTGACTTAAAATTCTTTTTAACTGTTCAGCCACTGCACTGCCTGTATCAATAATCGCAACGGATTCACCGGCAATGTTCTGTATTGCATTTAATAAAAAGGGGTAATGGGTGCAACCCAGCACTATTGAGTCGACCCCCTGTTGTAACATTGGCTGCATGTATTGACGCAGTAAGCGGTAGGTTTCTTCATCATCCAGTCGCCCTGCTTCCACCTGCTCGACCAGACCATGAGCGGCCTGTTCAAAACAGCTCACATTGTCTGCATAACGGGAAACAAGTTTAAGGTACTGCTGACTCTGCAATGTCGACGCGGTGGCCAATACACCGACCTTGCCTGTTCTGGTTTTCAGGCTCGCCGGTTTTAGTGCCGGCTCAATCGCCACAACCGGAATATCGATACTTTCTCTGATCGTTTTTACCGCCGCGGCTGTTGCCGTATTACAGGCCACGACTATAACGGAAACCTGTTGTTCGAGCAGAAACCGGCAGATACCCAGACAGCGCTGTTTGATAAATGCCTCTGACTTGTTGCCATAGGGCGCGTTGTAACTGTCAGCTACGTATATAAAATGCTCATCGGGCAGCTGTTTTTTTAAATGCTTTAAAACACTTAATCCGCCTATGCCCGAATCAAAAACACCTACTGTCATTAACGATGAACCCGCTTACTTTAAAAAATGGATTATTTAATAATCACGGCTTTACCGATGCCTCTGTGATCAGAGGCGGCGTCGATCGTTTTTTTCTTTTTGTCCCAGATAACAACATGCATATTGCCCCAGCTGTCAGCTTCCGTTAACTGATGCCCCATCCGTTCCAGCACTTCAATACTTTCTTCTGTGATCGCAGCGGTCTCATAATATATTTTATCCGGTAAATACTGGTGGTGAATGCGCGGCAAACTAACCATGGCTTTTGCATCAGCGCCTTTAAAAAACTCCAGTGCCGCCAGAATTACCATGCTGATAATCCGGCTGCCACCGGGTGTACCGACCACAGCAATGCGGTCTTGCGTTTCTAAAAAAGTCGGCGACATGCTCGACAACATGCGTTTACCCGGCGCAATCGCATTGGCCTCAGCCCCAACCAGGCCATAGGCGTTCGGCACACCCGGTTTTGCTGAAAAGTCATCCATCTCATCGTTCAATAAGATACCGGTTCCCGGCACGATATAACCCGAACCAAAGGGATAATTAACAGACAGTGTTGCCGACACACGATTGCCCCGCTGATCAATCACAGAAAAATGAGTGGTATTATTACCACCGCTCTCAAATGCCACCGCTTTTAATGACAAACTGTCCGTTGCCTGCTTAGTATCAATACTGGCAGCTAACGTATCCGCATAACTCTGGCTGATTAACTTTTTAACCGGCACCTCGACATAATCGCTATCGCCCAGATATTGCGCCCTGTCTCTATAGGCGCGGCGCATGGCTTCGACGATTAAATGAATTTGTTCGCTGCGCGTTAAGCTTTCAATATTCTTTGATGACAGCATATTAAATACTTCTGCCATGACGATACCGCCCGATGAAGGCAAGGCCGCTGAAGTGACTTTCATGCCCTTGTAACGACTGACAACAGGCTCTCTCGGCACAACCTGATACTGCATTAAATCTTCATGCGTCCAGATACCACCGGCCTGTTTTACGCCTTCAACTAATTTGTCTGCCAGCTCGCCCTGATAAAAGCCTTCCATGCCTTTATTGGCGATCAGTTCGAGCGTGTTCGCCAGGTCCTCCTGTTTAATGACATGGCCAACCTCAGGTACCGCGTTATTGTTTAAAAACAGTTTTGCCGCTTGTTCTGACGCCTGCAGTGCCTGCAGCCTGAACTTCACCATTTTGGCAAAATACGCATCGACTTTAAAACCATCTCGCGCCAGCAAAATAGCGGGCTCAAGGCTGGTGCTTAAATCCAGCAAACCATAGGTTTCGGCCATATACTGCAGTGCCGCGGGCACCCCCGGGATGCCTGCTGATAAAGCACCATCCATGGATTTTTTATGATCAACATTGGCTTTTTCATCCAGATACATGTCTCGGCGCGCTGCCAGCGGCGCTCGCTCACGGCCATCAATCATCATATCCTTGCCATCGATTGCATTATGCACCAGCCAGAAGCCACCACCGCCAAGACCTGAACCATAAGGCTCAACAACGGCCAGTGCAGCACTGATCGCAATCGCGGCATCCATCGCGTTGCCGCCATTTTTTAAGATATTTTCACCAATTTCAGTCGCCAGCGGATGAGCACTGGCGACACCCGCCTGGCTTAAACTGGCACTGTGAGCGGCAAACGCCGATAAGGTAAAAACAATGGATAATACGATTCGAAAGCTTTGATGGGTTTTTTTCATTATTATGTCAATCACATTCATTACCAAGGTATCTTTTATCATTCCCTTAAACTCCGTGCCGGCAGGCTCTGCGCTCTTCCTTTTTTGCTCTTTGGGGTCTTTAGTACAAGCCATCACTGACGATCTAAAACACCGCCACTGTTAGCTTTCCATCAGTTCGCATAGAACAATGATAAAAAGCTGGCGTTTAGTCTGGGTGAAAGCTTTTGTATAAAAAAAGGCCCATAAGGGCCTTTCGCATTTCAATACTATGACTCTCCGGTTAGAGCCCGGTATTTAACCCATAACTGATCCTCAGATTCCTGATGATCAGGGTCTTTTGGAATACAGTCTACAGGACAGACCTCTACGCATTGCGGTGTATCGTAATGACCAATACATTCAGTGCATTTATTGGGGTCTATAACGTAGATCTCATCTCCCGGAGAGATAGCCTCATTCGGGCATTCCGGTTCACAAACGTCACAGTTGATGCACTCATCAGTGATATAAAGCGCCATATACAATTATCTCCAGTCAGGCTATGTTGCTGTGCCTGCATTCTACCTGATTAAGCGTTGAAGTTCAGCCACAACTATCGGATGGACAAATTCATGCACATCCCCACCGTGCAAAGCAATTTCTTTCACTAAGGTGGATGAAAGAAAGCTGTTTTGCTCAGATGGCGTTAAAAAAAGGGTTTCAATTTTATTTTCCAGGCGCCGATTCATGCTTGCTAGCTGCATCTCAAACTCAAAGTCTGAAACCACGCGCAGGCCACGCAGGATCACATGTGCGTTTTTTTGTTTAACGAAATTCACCAACAAGGCTGAAAAACCGCAAACCTCGACATTAGGCAGACCGGATAATACGGCTTCTGCCATGCTAACCCGTTGTTTTAAATCAAATAACGGGGTTTTACCCGGGTTGGCAGCCACCGCAACGATGACTTTTTCAAAAATCTTGCTGGCCCGCTGAATTAAATCAGAATGACCATTGGTCATCGGATCAAACGTACCCGGGTATACTGCAATGACTGACATATTAGTTAGTTATCTCATACAAACAATAATGAATCTGACCGGCTAGTTTATCTTTCAAAAGCAGCCAGTTAGCAGGCACCTGAATATCATCGCCTTTTTTAGCCTCGAGATAAACCTTTGTGCCACTGGACAAGGTTAATGAGGCCATAACCGGCGCTAACAACTGCGACTGATAGGGCGGGTCTAAAAAAACAATATCAAACGCCATCGACTCAGGCAAAGTCAGCTTCTGTATATAAAGCAAAGCATCCTGTTGCAGCAGAGTAACCTGAGAGGCGGCTAGCATTTGTACATTTTGTTTGAGCATGTCATGCACGGCGGCTGATTTTTCCACCATAACGACCTCACTGGCTCCGCGTGAAGCAGCCTCCAGCCCCAACGCGCCACTGCCAGCAAACAGATCCAGACAACGGCTGCCGGCCAGCTCTGACTGCAGCCAGTTAAACAGGGTCTCTCTCACCCGGTCGCTGGTGGGCCGCAAGCCTTCAGCACTGATCACCGGTAACAGGCGGCGGCGCCAGGCTCCGCCTATAATTCTTAATTTACCCGGGGCCTGCTTCGGCGCTGTTTTATTGATCAGCTTTGGTCTGGCTGTTATGCGTTTCGCCACCAACAATTACCGTAATCATTTTTTCAGGATTTAATCTTCTTTTCAGCGCTGATTTTATCTCATCGAGTGTTACTGCTTCAATCCGGCGGTTGAAATTATGCAGATAATCCAGTGGCAAGTGATAAAAGCCGATCATCGACAGGTACTCTACCACTTTTTTATTGCTGTCAATTCGCAACGGAAAGCCACCAGTGATATTTTTTACAGAAGACTCAAGTTCATGTTCACTTGGTCCTTGTTGCCAGAACTTGTGCAATTCTGCTTTCAACAAACTCAGCGCCTGATCTGTCTGTTCATTTTTTGTTTGCATGCCGATTAAAAAAGGCCCCAGTTCACGGCTGGGTGAAAAGTAACTATGCACACTATAAGCCAGCCCGCGTTTTTCCCTGATTTCATCAACCAGTCTGGACGAGAATCCGCTGCCGCCAAAAGGATGATTGGCGACATATAATGCAAAATAGTCCTTATCGCCACGCTGTGTGCCTGGCTGCCCCATCATGATATGACTCTGTTTTGACGGAAAATCAATTTTTATGGTTTGTGCCGCGTCCAGGTTTTTTACCTGTGGCAATGCCGGTATTTTAATGCCCCGTTTCAGGCCCGACATCAGATCATTAGCGATATTTTCAGCCTGGGCACGACTGAGCTGGCCGACAATAGCAATCACGGCATTGCTACTGACGTAATAGCGGTCATAAAAATTCAGCACTTGTTTTCTTTGCATGGCCTCTAGGCTGGCATCATCACCGTTAACGACTGAAGCATAAGGGTGATCACCATACAAGGCTTTATAAAAAGCTTCTGTTGCCAGTGTCTCAGGCGATTGTTTTGCCGCTTTTCTTGAAATTTTAAGGTTAGCCAGTTCACGCTGAAAACTTTCTTCTGAAAATGTCGGCTTGCTGAGCACATCTTTTAAAGTGGTTAATGCCGGCTGCAAATAACGGTCATTTCTCAGACTGCGCAAACTCAGCCAGGCCATATCCCGCAACGCGCCATTAGCAAACTGTGCGCCCACATCTTCAAACTGTTCAGCAATCTGCTGCGCTGGTTTCTCAGCCGCCCCTTCCGCCAGCAATGCATTGGTCAATACCGCCAGGCCGGCATGACCTTTATCACGCGCACTGCCCGCATCAAAAATAATGCGCACATCAACAATCGGCAACTGTTTTGATTCAACAAAATACACGGGAGTGCCTTGCTTTGTGTGCCACTGCAATATTCTGGGTGAAGCCTGAAGGCCAGCACTCATAAAGCACAACAATAAGCTCAGCATTACCACAGCGGAGCGAGACTTAATTTCCATGACGACCTCCTGCAGCGGCTGATCCGGGTGTTTTCATATTGTCCATAGGCAGTGGTTTTAATTCTGCTATCGTCAATGTTTGATCGATAAAATACTTATTGGCGACATCTTGTACCTGTTGCGGAGTAACACGGCTGATTTTTTCAAGGTACTCGTCTTTTTTCTCCCAGCCAAGGCCTGTGGTTTCTAAAATACCTAACTGCATTGCCTGATAAAACATAGAATCTTTTTCATAGACGTTAGAGGCGATAACCTGTGCCTTGACACGTTCCAGTTCAATTGGCTCGGGCAAGGTCTTTTTAAGCTTTTCGATTTCATCAAACAGCGCGGCTTTCAATTCTGAAATATTCGATTTAGCTGATGGCAAACCACTGAGAATGAAAAGCGTGTTCAGGCGATCGTAGGGATTATATCCGGCACCGGCACTGCTGGCTATTTCACGGCCTCTGACCAGATTTTTGGACAACCTTGTACTGTTACCACCATCGAGCAGACCTGATAATACCTCCAGCGCATAAACATCAGACTCCAGGTCAGCTGTATTTGCCTGTGCCAGGCTCGGTACTTTGTAACCCATCAGCAGATAAGGCACCTGTGCCGGCAATGCGACTTCTATATATCGGCTGGTTTGCTGCGGCTTTGCCGTGTCTCTTTTAAGTGCCGGTATTTTCTGGGCTTTGATTCTGCCGAAATATTTATTTGCCAGCGAAATCACCTGCTCTGCCTTAACATTCCCGTTCACCACTAAGGTCGCATTATTGGGTGCATACCATTTGTTATACCAGTCACGCATATCCGACACTGACATCTTATCCAGATCATGCATCCAGCCAATCACAGGGTGATGATAGGGACCGCTTTCAAAGGCCGCGGCATTAAATCGCTCATATGTTAAGGCGGTCGGTTTATCTTCAGTACGCAGGCGACGCTCTTCTTTTACCACTTCCACTTCTTTTTTAAATTCTGCTTCATCGAGTATCAGGTTCTGCATGCGGTCGGCTTCCAGCTCCAGACACAGTTCAAGCCGGTCACTGGCAATACTCTGAAAATAAGCGGTGTAATCTTTACTGGTGAAAGCATTTTCCCGGCCGCCATTAAGTGCAATGATTTCTGAAAATTCACCGGCAGGGTAATCGTCTGTGCCTTTAAACATCATGTGCTCTAACACATGCGACATTCCCGTTTTGCCTTCTGGTTCATAGCTGGCACCGACTTTATACCAGACCTGCGAGACCACGACATCTGATCGATCGTCTTCCTGCACGATGACCTTCATGCCATTAGCCAGCTGATAGACTTTTGTGGCCTCAGTGGAAGAAAGTTCGGTAGCCGGCTGCAGTTCTTCTTCCCAGAGAAACACATAACCGGCAACAAACAAAAGGATGCCGACAAAAATTCCTATCCAACGCATAGTAACCCCAAAAATAAAATTGATTTATCGAGCTTTAAAACCATTAGCAAATGGCACAAATATCTCATTCTCTGTAGACAGACCGTACATCGATGAGTTCATTGGATAATACAGTGTATTTCAGCAAATAGTCAGTGCCAGAGAGCAGAGTTTCCAGCGCTTATGTCAATTAACTTATCCCTGTTGCTGCTAATCGGCCGGCATTTGTTAACATAACCTGCATCAGGTCTTATAGTCACTGACCATTGCCTCCAGGTTCTTGATGCGCTGGTTAACATCGGCAGTAGCCGTATTAATTATCTCAAACTGCGCTGAGGACTGGGAAATGACATCACTGATGGTCTGCACATTCTGATTAACATCGTTCATCACCTGGCTCTGTCCTTCGGCGGCTTCAGCAATCTGCAAGTTCATATTTTTCACCGTGCCAATAGCCTCAGAAATAGCCGCTAAGGCTTCAACTGCCTGCTCTGTTAAATCAACACCTTGTTGCGCATTCTGTTTGCCCTTTGCCATCGACTCTACCGCTTTTTGCGTACCGTTTTGCAAATTTTCAGTCATCACCGTGATTTCCTTGGTTGACTGCTGCGTCCTGTTCGCCAGCATGCGCACTTCGTCAGCCACCACCGCAAAACCACGACCCTGCTCACCGGCTCGTGCTGCTTCTATCGCGGCATTTAACGCCAGCAAATTAGTCTGTTCGGCAATAGCATTGATCACGGCCAGCACACCGCCGATATTCGCACTGTCACTTTCCAGTTTTGAAACCACCTCAGTAGCCAGCTGCACCATCTCCGCCAGTGTATCCACCGCGCACATTGCCTCAACAATCACCAGTTTGGCCGTATTGCCCTGCTCATCGGCCTCTTCGGTTGCCTTGGCTGTATCGGCCGTGCTATTGGCCACATCCGCTGATTTCACAAACATTTGATTGACAGCAGCCACCACTTGCTCGACGGTGCCGAGCTGTTGTTGCAGGCCTGATGCGGCATCAAGCGCCGATTCTTTTAAATCATGAACCGAGCTGTGCAAGCCAGAGGCCTCAGATTGCATGGTTTGAACCAGCTCTCTCAGCGTACTGGCCATGCGGTTAAAACTATCAACAATCTCGCCGATAACATCGTCGCTTTGCATAACACACTGTAAACTCACATCACGATTGCTGATCGCATTCGCCACATCGGCGATTCGTGACAGCTTTCTCAATAAAATAACTTTGACCAGAAAGAAATTAACAATACCGATGATCAAGCCGGCAACCAGACAGCCTATAAAAAACCAGCCATACATACCGGGCTTAAAGATGACAAAAAGCTCAGCATAAAAAGGAAAAATGGCACCCACCACCACACCAAATGCCAAAAATGCCATCAACAAATTTCTTAATAAACTGGGCTTTAATCTTTTTTTCAAGACATTCTCACTTAAGCGAGGCGAACGGCAGGCTCAAATAGCATTTTATTTGGCGATATTCACGCCCCTGTTGTCTAAATCTAGTCAAGATCCTGCAAATTTCAATCTCTAATGCACTATTTCTTCCTGCTTTTCTTTATTTAACAGCCATCACAGATTCACCACGAATGTGATAATACTAGGATATAATGCCCCTATCACGAAGAACCCTGTCTGTTTCGGTTTGGCAGGCACCCATTAACCTCTATTAGGCTTTGTCTTCATGTTCGGTTTTCTAAAACGAAACAAAAAAACTTCCGCTTCTCCTGCCGTTTCATCAGCGTCTGAAAAGTCTTTACATCAGTCGATTACAAAATCCCGCCGAGGCTTTACTGAAGGCCTGGCCGATATTCTGCTCGGTGCCAAAACCATCGATGATGATATTCTTGAAGAAATTGAAAACCGGCTACTGACAGCCGATGTAGGCGTGGACGTCACCGCAAAAATCATTGCCGACCTTAGCAAACGTGTTTCCCGCAAAGAAATGAATAACCCACAAGCCCTGATGCAATCTCTGTCTGAAGACATGATTGCGATGTTGAAACCAGCCGAACAAAGCCTGCAAACCGAAACCCGACAACCCTTTGTGATACTGGTTGTCGGCATTAACGGTGCCGGTAAAACCACAACGATCGGCAAACTGGCCAAACGTTTTCAAAATCAAGGCAAAACAGTGATGCTGGCCGCCGGCGATACCTTTCGCGCTGCCGCTGTTGAACAACTCAAAACCTGGGGCGAGCGCAATAATGTACCTGTTATCGCGCAGGGAACCGGTGCTGACTCGGCATCGGTTATTTTCGATGCTGTGCAGTCAGCCCAGGCCAAAGGCATTGATATTGTCATCGCTGATACCGCAGGCCGACTGCATACACAAAGCAATTTAATGGAAGAGCTGGTTAAAATACGCCGCGTCATGGGCAAGCTCGATGACACCGCGCCGCATGAAGTGATGCTGGTGATCGATGCCGGCTTTGGCCAAAACGGTCTGATTCAGGCCGAACAGTTTCATCAGGCGATGCAGGTCACCGGGCTGACCGTGACCAAACTCGACGGTACTGCCAAAGGCGGTATTTTGCTGGCGATTTCCCAGAAGCTCGGTTTACCGATTCGTTATATCGGGGTCGGCGAAGGCATTGAGGATTTACGCGAATTCAATGCCGAAGAGTTTGTTGATGCATTGCTGGATCACCAGCCGGATTGAATTTGAAACCTGATTTTAATTTTTATTTGAAATCATAAACAAAATTATAAAAAACTACGCTTTATAATTTATGGCGAGGTGTAAGTTAATTCCTTTGTGGATAGTTGCCGGTAGTCGCACCGGCGGGCGAGTAACCTTTCTTGCTCGTACAAGAAACGTCACCCAAAGAATACGCCCCAATAATCAAGCCCTCATAAAAAGCATGAGGATGCCCTCGTCAGTCGTAATATTGACGGCTGCTGCGGAACTCGCGAGAAAAGCACTCGCTCAGACAGTCCTCGCAGAAAACCCCGTAAATATCACTCCCTCCTCAGCTTGCTCAAATGGAGAGGTGTAAATCAAAGTCCAATTCAAAATCAAATAACTAATGACTAAGATCTACCAGACTATATCGGTTTTGATCCACCTTCCCGTCTCGCTGTTTGCCGTGTATTGTTTCCAGAAAGGGTAAATACGCCATGGACGGCGTATTTAGTTTTGCTGAGCAGGGATGCGAATCAAAACGACCCGAGAGCGAGGGTAGGGCTAATTAAAGAATTTAAAAGGGAAAATGGTTTGTACATACAATGCACGGGAACCCGCTAGGGCAAACAGTGCTAGGGCGGCTTTTTTGGGTACTTTTTCAGCTGTTGGAAAAAGTGCCTCGCCCGCCGGTGCGACTACCGGCAATGTATCTACAAAGCAGCCAACTTACACCTCGGCATAAACTATAAAATAATGGTTTTTATATTATAGTTTTCTGTACGACACTCACGCAGCATCACACTAAAATATCTCATGTAATTATATAACTACAACACTTTTAACTTTGATACATTCAGCCATGAAAAGTCTAGCCATTTATGGCACACTAACGCTCAAATTATAACAATGCCAACAGCACGGACCAAATGGGGACTTCATGATCCGTTTCGACAATGTCAGCAAACAATATCCCGGCGGCTTTGAAGCCCTGCTTGGTGTTAACTACCATCTGCCTCGCGGCCAGATGGCCTATTTAACGGGCCATTCCGGTGCCGGCAAAAGCACCCTGTTAAAACTGATTGCCATGATCGAGCGCCCCAGCCGGGGACAGATTTTTCTGGATGGCGTCAATCTTAATCAGGTTGGCAAACATAAAATCCCCTATATCCGTCGTAATATCGGCATTATTTTCCAGAACCATCACTTACTCAATGACCGCAGCGTTTATCAAAATGTCGCCATGCCGTTAATTATTGCCGGCTATCGCCACCAGGAAGTCAGTAAACGGGTACGCGCGGCACTCGATCAGGTGGATTTATTAAATAAAGAAAAGGCCATGCCGGTGACCTTATCGGGCGGCGAACAACAGCGCGTTGGGATTGCCCGTGCTATTGTGCACAAGCCACCGCTGCTACTGGCAGATGAGCCTACCGGTAACCTTGACCCTGAATTATCAAAAGAAATCATGCATTTATTTGAGCGCTTTAACCAGGTTGGTGTGTCGGTTTTAATCGCCAGCCATGACCTTAACTTAATTGATGAAATGGGTTACCCGGTTATTTCGCTGGATGATGGCCAACTGATACGCAACGATTTATCAAGCAGAGCGGCAAGCTGATGGCTAAAACCCCCGAGCGCGGCGTTAAGTTACAAAAAAACGCGCCTTTAAAGGCTTATTTCAGCCATCATCTACGCGTTTTTATTTCCAGTTTAGGTGAGCTGACACGTCGCCCCATTGCCAGCATGATGACAGTTACCGTCATCGCTATCGCACTCACTTTGCCCAGCGGCCTGTATCTGCTGTTACACAATGTGCAGCAGGTCAGCGCCGACTGGGACAGCTCGGCACAAATGTCTTTGTTTCTTAAAGACAATGTCAGCCAGCAAGCTGTGACTCAGCTGGCTCGCCGGCTCAAACTGAGAAACGATATAGAAAGCACACAAATCATTACCCCTGATGAAGCCTTGCAGGATTTCATTCGTATTTCTGGTTTTGGCGATGCCTTACATTCACTCGATAAAAACCCTTTGCCCGCCGTCATCGTGATTCAGCCTATCATCGACAGGCACAATCCGTTGCAGGCTTCCCAGCTGCTAGATGAGATGAAAAACCTGGCTGAAGTCGATATTGCTCAACTCGATTTAGAATGGGTTAAACGACTTTATAGAATGCTCGAAATTGCCAATCGCGCTGTCTGGATCATAAGTCTTCTGCTGGGAATTGCCGTTTTATTAACCGTGGGCAATACCATCCGGCTCGACATACAAAACAGAAAAGAAGAAATTATTGTCACTAAATTAATCGGTGCCACCAATGCCTTCATTCGCCGCCCTTTCCTTTATACCGGATTATGGTACGGCCTGTCTGGCAGTATCCTGGCACTGGTGATGACAAATATTGGCTTATTATTGCTGGACACTCCCGTGCAGAAACTGTCTGCTCTGTATAACAGCAATTTTGAACTGATTGGCTTGAGTTTTGATAATTCCGTTTTCCTTATTATCGCCAGCTGCCTGTTAAGTTTAGGCGGCTCCTGGTTGGCAGTAGGACGACAACTGAGTAAGATTGAACCGAGCTAAACAATCAACATCAGGGTAAGCATGAAGGAGCATTCAATATTACTAATCGATGGGTCCAGAGCCAGCCGGGCGATTATCTCAAAGTCCATTCATAAACAACTCAGCAATACCCAGCTGACTGATGTTGAATCTGCCACCACCGCACTGCAGTACTGCCAGACATCGACGTTTGACCTCATCATTACCGCAATGAGCCTGCCGGACATGCAGGCTCAGGAATTTGCCGCCGCGTTTAGAAAAAACTGCAATGACTCGGATACGCCTATCATCATGATGTCCGGCGATTTCACGCATAATATTAAAAATGACACCGCCTCACCTCACATCAATGGCTATTTTGACAAATCCAAAGGCAATGAACACCTGATTGAATATATTCAGTCATACCTTTCATTAAGCCTTTGGAACAAAGCGCTGCGCTGTCATGTGTTATTCGTGGAAGACAGCCCGACCGTCACCCGGGTAGTCAGCAATATGCTGGACAACAACCGTTTCAGCTATCAGCATGTTAATAACGCCGCCGATGCGCTGACACTGCTGGCGATGACTCAGGACCCGGACAACACGGATAAAGCCTTTGATATTGTGCTGACTGACATTCAACTTGAGGGCCTGATGAGTGGCGATGATCTGATCCGCGAAATACGTTTTGGGCTGGGCCTGATGCCTGATGAGCTGCCTATTCTGGTGTCCACATCGCCTCACCCCAATAGAACAGACCATATTAATAAAATCATTTCCGCCGGTGCCAATGACATCATCGAAAAACCCTTAATCGAAAGCTTGCTGATTGCCCGCATGAGTAATCTGGTTAATTAGCCGAATACCTTTATTAGCATATCTAATTACCTGTTTTAATAAGGTTTTTTCCATTTGTCGGAACTTTTCAAAGAATTAGCACTCTATACTCAGCAGTGCTAAACTATGTTCAAAGATTTACGAGGAGAGATGACAATGAGTACAGCATTGATACCAGCAAAATCAGTTTTACCTGTCGTTAGTAACGATCTGGGTAGCTATTTCAGCGATATCAACAATATACCCATGTTAACGGCCGAAGAAGAACGTCAATTAAGTGATCGACTGCAACAGCACGGTGACCTGGAATCGGCTCAAAAGCTGGTTTTATCCAACTTACGCTTTGTTGTGCGCATTGCTCGCGGCTACACCGGTTACGGTTTACCACTGGCTGACTTAATTCAGGAAGGCAATATCGGTCTGATGAAGGCTGTTAAGCGTTTTGACAGTTCACACAATGTCAGACTGGTCTCATTCGCGGTGCACTGGATCCGGGCTGAAATTCACGAATTTGTGATCCGTAACTGGCGAATCGTTAAAATTGCCACCACAAAACCTCAGCGCAAACTGTTTTTCAAATTACGCTCATCAAAAAAGCGCCTGGGCTGGTTTAATCAGGAAGAAGTTAAAGATGTTGCTGAAACGCTAGGTGTCAAACCTGAAACCGTTTTGGAAATGGAAGCACGCCTGAATAACTACGACGTGGCTTTTGATGCCCCGGCAGGCGACGACAATGAAGACTCTCATCTGTCTCTGTCGCCTTCTACTTACCTGACCAGCCAGAGCATGGACCCTGCTAATGCCGCAGAGTCGGTAGACTGGGAACAAACCCAGATAAGCCAGTTAAACGAATCACTGGCTACTCTGGACGAGCGCAGTCAGGATATCCTGCAACAACGCTGGCTCAATGACGATAAAACCACGCTGCACGATCTGGCGCAAAAATACAGTGTCTCCGCAGAACGCATACGCCAGCTGGAAAGCAACGCGCTTAAAAAGCTGCGCAGTGGAATGCTGGAAGCTTAAAGCTGTTTATATTTCAATAAAAAAGGCGGCCATTTGGCCGCCTTTTTAGTTCTATAGCATCAATTATCGCGGGGCGTATCAGCTTTCTTTTTACGCCACTGCTGGTAACACTCCAGGCCACAAAAATGAGCGACATAATCATCTGTTTCCGAGTGTTCTGCCGCTGAGGCCGGCACTTCTTTTAAACACACCTCACACTTAACCAGCTCTGCTTCTGATGTTTGTTTCTTGCTCATATCACACCTCCGCTTCTGTCACTGTTCAGAACAAAATGGTGCGTTTTTCATTATTTTCCGTAGAACACACCCGGTATCCAGCTTTTTTTAATTTTGCTGGTTTTCTCGAGCATATTTTCTTCCTGGCTTTCATCGTAAAACTTGAAATTAATCCAGCCGACACGAATGATGTCATTATGTTTCAGGCGCTGTCTCTTGGCTTTTATATCATTAACGAAAGTGCCATTTGTACTGCCTAAATCATTGATATAGTAGTTAAATTCACCCTCAAACTCGACGCTGTTCTCAACTTCCAGGCTCGCGTGTTCGCCGCTGACCGAAATATCGTCAATGGTTATATCACACTCAACACGACGACCGATCAGCGTTTTCTTGTCATTAACTCGAAATTTGTTGATGACGACTTCATCATCCAGTTGTAATAACATTATCATAGCTTAAACCACTTCTTCCTAATCCAGTTTCCACTGTCTATATCATAGACTATTAAGGCTCGAACAGACAATTCTATCTCTTTATAACAAACGAAAAAAAAGCAGCTCATGGCCGCTTTTTTATCTAAATCCTGAGATTATTTCTTATGAAAAGATAACCGATAAGAAACTGGCCCAGGATAAAACAACAATCGCAAATACGATTGTTAAAGGTAAACCGGTATAAAATGAAAACATATCTCACCTCATTAAGAATATCAGCAAATGTTAATCTATTCTGGCTTCGTATTCAAGTCAGAATCCGCAGTTTCGGGCTGCTCCAGCCCTTTATCAAAGCCTGGTACCATCGGGTCGTCATCGTCCATAAGAATGCGATGAGCCGGCCCCTCAAGGTCTTCAAACTGGCCATTTTTAACAGCCCAGATGATCGCCCAAAGTGCAATGCCCATGACCATGAAGCCCAGTGGTATCAGTAAATACAGTATTTTCATTCGCTTTCTTTCATCTTTGTGGCATTAACGTCTTAAACGCAAAGCATTGATCACAACCACCAGCGAACTCATTGACATGCCGATTGCGGCCATCCACGGAGCAATCAGACCCATAGCAGCCAGTGGTACCGCTGATACATTATAGCCAATCGCCCAGGCAAAGTTCTGACGAATTATTTGCAGTGTTCGTCGTGCCATGGTGACGCCTTCAGCCACATGCGCCAGGTCTTCTGATAACAACACCATGTCAGCACTGGCATGGGCCAGCTGGGTACCACCGCCCATTGCCAGTGAAACCTGGGCGGCCGCCAGTACCGGTGCATCGTTAACACCATCACCGACCATCGCAACCACACCACCTTGCTGCTGTAGTTTCTGTATATAAGCGAGCTTATCGGCGGGCAAACACTCACCGTGTGCGTCATCGATTCCCAGCTCTTTAGCGACATGAGAAACCACATGCTGCTGATCGCCGCTTAATAAAATTACCTCTATGCCCAGTTGTTGTAGCTGTGTAATCGCCGTTTTGGCTTCATCTCGTAACCGGTCCAGAATAGTGATCACCGCTAACAAGCCGCTTTCATCGGCAACAAAAACGCTGCTGTTAATGTCTGATTCAAAGCCATGCTCTGCAATGGTCGCGGCAGATAACTCCGCCACATACGCCAGTTTACCAATTCGGATCAGGCGCTGCTGATAGCGTGCCTCTATGCCCTCGCCGGGAGTGGCCACCGTCGCATCGATCTTGAGTCTTTCACTGCTCAGGCTGCTTAATGCCCTAGCGATGGGGTGTTCGGAATCCTGCTCAATGCTGGCCACCAGCGCACATAACTCTGATTCACTCATGCTGGTTTGCATCATTTGCAC
>Ga0224506_10000985_pt1 | contig 21191 bp, 19 predicted proteins | sample SF_Jan12_sed_USG_2_FD_169108 | JGI IMG/M metagenome (GOLD analysis project Ga0224506, IMG submission 169108) | Sediment microbial communities from San Francisco Bay, California, United States - SF_Jan12_sed_USGS_8_1 | ecosystem: Environmental > Aquatic > Marine > Sediment | place: USA... | reverse complement strand
AGTAATATCGGTTTCATTGGTTTTACGTGAGATTTCGGCTTTGCGTGTAGCCATTTGTATTTCTCCGGTTCACGGCGGGTCAACAACAGTGTTGATACGTGGAGGTTTGTGCTTTGTTTTCCTTAGGATTAATGCCTGATCATTAAATCTATTAAGGTGATTATATGCATAAAATGGTAAACCTTACAGGTTTTTATGTTGTATATTAGGTCTAGTTGTCGATTTCAGAATTAACCAGAGGCACCATGTCAGGTTCAGAATTTTCAAGTCAGGTGGATATTTCATCCCTTAAGGTCGCATGCAAGGACTGTAATTTATACCAGTTATGCCTGCCATTGGGTCTGGAAAATGATGATCTGGAGCGGCTTGACAGTATTATCAAACGCCGTCGGCCGGTAAAACGCCATGCATTTTTGTATCAGTCCGGCGATATCATGAAGTCAATCTTTGCCGTACGTTCCGGTTCGTTCAAATCCTACACGCTTACCGATGATGGCACAGAGCAGATCACCGGGTTTTCATTGCCGGGTGAATTGATAGGGCTGGATGCAATCAGCTCAGGTCAGCATATATCTACAGCAAAAGCACTTGAAATGTCGCATGTGTGTGAAATTCCGTTTGAGAAGCTGGAAGAGTTGAGTAATGCCATCCCAGGGCTTCAGCGCCAGTTATTACGTATCATGAGCAAGGAAATTGCACATGATCAGTCAGCAATTTTGCTAAGTAAGAAAAGCGCGGAAGAACGTTTGGCCTGCTTTATTATCAGTCTTGTAAACCGTTATGAGGCACGCGGCTTTTCAGCCAAGGAAATTAACCTGACCATGTCGCGCGTGGAAATAGCCAGTTATCTCGGATTGGCAGTGGAGACAGTGAGTCGCGTATTCAGTCGCTTTCAACAGGATGGCCTCATGTCCGTAAATCGAAGATCTATAGAAATTAACAAGATAGATAAAGTACATATCCTGGCCGGCACCAAACCAAGTACTAACTGAAGAATTACCCTCTATTTATTCCCTGATTTTTCCTTTTGCCAATGAGTGGCAATAAATAATTTCATCAACCGAAACCAAGTTGATCTAGATCATTGATCTGAATCAATACATAAAGTATTTTAGCGCACGCTAATATTATTACACTTATTGTTTATGCGGGATTGGGGCTTTTTTACGTACCGGCATGTTGGTTTATCTATAAATAATCGAGGTTTTTCATGAAGTTAATAAAGAGTATTTCACTGGCTGCCGTTCTGGTCACAAGTTTCCTGTCTGTAAATACCGTTTCCGCTGATGCCGGTGACTGGTTGGTCAGGGGTCGTTTGATTAATGTAAGTCCGAATGATGATAGTGGCACATTAACTGACTTTACTAATTCCTATGCAAGAGTAGAGGATGCCACGACGCTTGAAGTTGATTTTACTTATATGGTGACTAATAACCTGGGACTGGAATTGATTCTGGGTACCACCAAGCATGACATTTATGGTGGTGCTGATTTGACATTTCTTAACAAGATTGTTGAAGCTGGCGTCCTGCCTCCGACACTGACACTGCAATATCATTTTGCACCCAAGGCAAAAATTCGGCCTTATGCTGGTGTTGGTGTAAACTACACATATTTCTACGGTGAAAAAGCCAGTAAATCTTATACAGATACCTTGGGTGGCACTTCAGTTGATCTGGATGACTCATGGGGGTTGGCAGCACAGGTTGGTGTTGATTTTGATATCAACAAAAACTGGTTTATCAATTTTGATGTGAAGTTTATTGATATTGATACAACAGCTTCCCTTACCACTGGTGCTACTGTTAGAACTATTGATGTTGATATTGATCCATGGGTATTCGGGATAGGTGTAGGTACCCGCTTCTAGTTCAGTGTCAGGAAGTTGAGGTGTGATTACCTTCCAGACAAAAAACTTTTAGTAAATAAAAATGAGGTAAAACAATATGGAGCTGCAAAGCACATACAATCTGAAGATTGTGAAGCAGTTTGCCATCATGACCGTTATCTGGGGCATTGTTGGCATGACTGTTGGCGTCTTCATCGCGGCACAACTGGTCTGGCCGGAGCTCAATTTTGATCTTCCATGGACCACATACAGCCGTTTACGTCCATTGCATACCAATGCAGTTATTTTTGCATTTGGTGGAAGTGCGTTGTTTGCGACTTCCTATTATGTTGTGCAGCGGACTTGTCAGGTCAGATTATTCAGTGATGGATTGGCCAGCTTTACATTCTGGGGCTGGAATCTGGTTATTGTGCTGGCAGCCATTACACTACCGATGGGTATCACCAGCAGTAAGGAATATGCTGAACTGGAATGGCCGATCGATATTTTGATTGCGGTTGTCTGGGTGGTTTATGGCATTGTGTTCTTTGGCACAATTGTAAAGCGCAAGGTTAAACATATTTATGTAGCCAACTGGTTCTACGGCGCATTCATTATTACCGTTGCCATTCTCCATATCGTTAACAGTGCTGCTGTTCCAGTGACACTTACAAAATCCTATTCCGCTTATGCTGGTGCCATGGATGCCATGATTCAGTGGTGGTATGGCCATAATGCGGTAGGCTTTTTTCTGACAGCCGGTTTCCTTGGCATGATGTATTACTTTGTACCCAAGCAAGCAGGTCGTCCGGTATATTCCTATCGTTTGTCAGTGGTTCACTTCTGGGCACTGATTTCCACCTACATCTGGGCGGGTCCACATCACCTTCATTACACTGCATTGCCTGACTGGACACAAACAGTCGGTATGTTGTTCTCACTGGTACTGCTTGCGCCAAGTTGGGGTGGCATGATCAACGGCATCATGACTTTGTCAGGTGCTTGGGACAAACTACGTACGGATCCTATTCTGCGTTTCTTGCTGGTTTCACTTTCTTTCTATGGTATGTCTACCTTTGAAGGACCAATGATGGCCATCAAGACCGTGAATGCATTATCACATTACACTGACTGGACAGTAGGCCATGTACACTCCGGCGCACTGGGCTGGGTTGGCTTTGTTTCCATCGGCGCAATTTACTTCCTGCTGCCGCGTGTTGTTGGTAAGGCTGAAATGTATTCCAAGAAATTAATGGAATTCCATTTCTGGACTGCGACACTCGGCGTGGTGTTGTACATCACTGCGATGTGGATTGCCGGTATTATGCAAGGTCTGATGTGGCGTGCAGTGAATGATGACGGCACATTGACTTACAGCTTTGTTGAGTCATTGAGTGCAATGTATCCGTATTATTTCGTTCGATTCCTGGGTGGTGCACTTTATCTGGCAGGAATGGTTTCTATGGCATACAACATGTGGAAGACGATTCAGGGTAGCAAGACTGCTGTTGAATCGATCCCGCAGACAGCTTGAGGGAGGGTTATCACATGAGCCATGAAAAAGTAGAAACAAATTTGGGATTAATGGTGATTCTGATTGTGCTGACTATCAGTGTTGGTGGTCTGGTGGAAATCGTACCGTTATTCTTCATGAAGAGTACAACCGAGCCGGTTGCGGGTTTAAAACCCTACACAGCATTACAACTGGAAGGGCGTGATATTTATGTGCGTGAAGGTTGTTATGTTTGTCACTCTCAAATGATTCGTCCGTTCCGTGCAGAGACCGAACGTTATGGACATTATTCGGTAGCGGGTGAGTTTGTGTATGATCATCCGTTCCAGTGGGGTTCAAAACGTACCGGTCCGGATCTGCATCGTGTTGGCGGTCGTTACAGTGATGACTGGCATCGTGTTCATTTGATCAATCCGCGTGATGTTGTACCTGAGTCGAATATGCCGGGCTTCCCATGGCTGGAAGAAAACAGACTGGATGGCAAGCTTACTGCTGACAAGATGAATGCATTGAGTTTGCTGGGTGTGCCTTATACGGATGCTGACAAGGCTGGTGCTGCTGATGCAGTCAAGGGCAAGACAGAAATGGAAGCGCTGATTGCCTATCTGCAATCTCTTGGCACCAGCATCAAGACCAGAAGGTAACCTGATAATGGATATTTCTACTATACGTTCATTTTTTACGGTATTGATTTTTGCCATATTCATTGGAATATGGATCTGGGCATGGAGCGGCAAACGCAAAAAAGATTTTGATGAAGCAGCCAACCTGCCATTTGCCGATGAAGAAAAAATGAAACCGATGACAGATAGACGGGAGCGTACGTCATGAATAGTTTTCTACACTGGTTTGTTATTGTTTTAACTCTGGGTAATATTTTTGCTTGTTGGTGGTTAATCCGCTTTGCCGCTAAAAAACGCCCTGGTGATGTCCCTGATGGTGAAAAGATGACCCACAGCTGGGATGAGGGGACACTGGTTGAACTGAATAACCCGATGCCAGGCTGGTGGCTTGGCATGTTTTACGCCACTATTATTTTTTCTCTGATTTACCTTGTGCTGTATCCAGGGCTTGGAAATTTCAAGGGTGTCTTTAACTGGACGCAGACGTCACAATATGAAAAGGAAATGGCTGATGCAAAAGAGACCTATGGTCCCATTTTTGCCAAGTATGCCCAACAGGACATTGTGACTCTCAGTAAGGATGCGCAGGCCAATGCTATTGGGCAACGTCTATATGTAAATTATTGCTCCACTTGTCATGGTTCAGATGCCGGTGGTGCACCCGGTTTTCCAAGTTTGAAAGATAAGGACTGGTTATGGGGCGGCTCTCCGGAAATGATTCAGAAAACCATTCTTGATGGACGTCAGGCTGTGATGCCGGGATGGAAGGCCGTGATTGGTGATGATGGTGTTAATAAGGTTGCTGCCTATGTTGTTAGTCTGGGTGGTCGCAGTGCAAATCCGGCACAGGCAACAGCGGGGAAAGCACTGTTTGAAACCAATTGTGCCGCATGTCATATGCCTGCCGGTACCGGTAACCCGGCCTTGGGCGCACCGAACCTGACAGACAAGATATGGTTATACGGTGGTTCTCTGGGAGCAATCAAGAAAACCATTGCAAACGGGCGAAATGGCATAATGCCACCACACCGTGATTTCCTCGGTGAAGACAAGGTGCATTTGCTGGCTGCCTACATCTATAGTTTGTCAGCTGAATAACACCCGTTTTTATCAGCTATCAGGCGGATGGTCATAAGGCCATCCGCTTATTTTATTGGTCACTTTTGATCGATGCCATTAAAATTCATCTATGTCCGAGAATGCCCCAGATAAGTCCCGACAACAGCCCGGGGAAGAAATCCAGCAAAAGCTTTTTGAAAAGCGTGGAAAGATATACCCACGTCAGGTGCAAGGTCTGTTCGCACGACTCCGTACTACGGGTGTATTGGTATTATTAGGTATCTATTATCTGGTACCGTGGTTTAGCTGGGACAGTCGCCAGGCTGTTCTGTTTGATTTACCCGCTCGAAAATTCTATATCTTTGGTCTTACCTTCTGGCCACAGGATTTTATTTATCTGGCATTCCTTTTGATCATTGCCGCATTGGCATTGTTCTTCTTTACAACATTGGCAGGAAGACTCTGGTGTGGCTATGCCTGTCCACAGACGGTCTGGACAGAAGTATTCCTGTGGATGGAACGTCTGGTAGAAGGTGATCGATCCAAACAAATGAAACTGGATAAATCACCATTGTCGGTGCGCAAGTTTTACCTAAAGGCAATCAAACACACGATCTGGATTTTATTTTCTATCTTTACCGGATTTATTTTTGTCGGCTATTTCACACCTGTTTATGAATTATGGGACAGTGCTCTGAATTGGACACTTGGCCCGTGGGAGGCATTCTGGATTTTCTTCTATGGACTTGCGACATACGGTAATGCGGGCTGGTTACGCGAGCAGGTTTGTATCTATATGTGTCCCTATGCACGTTTCCAGAGCGTTATGTTTGATCAAGATACACTGGTTATTTCCTATGATGAAGAGCGCGGTGATCCGCGCGGTTCACGTAAGCGTGATGTTGATCCAAAGCAGGCCGGACTGGGCGATTGTATTAACTGTACTTTGTGTGTTCAGGTTTGTCCTACCGGCATTGATATTCGTGATGGTCTTCAATACCAGTGTATTGGTTGTGCCGCATGTATTGATGTTTGTGACGATGTAATGGAAAAGATGAATTATGAAAAAGGGTTGATTCGCTATACAACAGAAAATGCAATTCATCATGAGAAAACAAAAATAATAAGACCTCGTATTATTATTTATGCGGCTGTCATGTTTTCCTTAATAGCCGGTCTTGTTTATGCAATTAATAACAGAGTACCACTGGAGCTGGATATTATTCGTGATCGTAATGCCTTATATCGTGAAACTGATGAAGGATTAATCGAGAATGTCTACACATTGAAACTGATCAATATGGATGAAATAAAACATGAATATAATTTATCAGCTATTGGTATCGAGGGAATGGTATTGATACCGGATGGAAAGGACATTGCTTTAAAACCCGGCGAAGTAATCAGTCTGGCACTTCAAATTCGTGTTGATCCGGTTAATCTGAAAAAATCCAGTACCGGTATTAATTTTACACTGCAATCAAAAACAAAGCCTGAAATCAAGACAACACATATTGGTAAATTCATTGGACCGGTTCTTAAATAAATTCGGGAAATATTGCTATGCCTATCAAGATTGCCAATACTGATACAAAACCATGGTATAAACATTTCTGGCCCTGGTTCATTATTTTTTTCCCATTTCTTGCAGTAGTGGCAGGTATTACGACGGTTATTATTGCCGTCAAGGAAGCGGATAGTCTGGTTGCAGGCGATTATTACAAGGAAGGACTGGCTATCAATAAAATTCTGGACAGAGATGTTCGTTCAGGTGAGTTGGGCTTGTCCGCAAGCATTATGCTGAGTCGATCAACAGAACAAATACGTGTCATTCTCAAAAGTGACAATAACATCCGCTTGCCTGATGAAATAACATTGTCACTGTTACACCCTACTCAGGAAAAGCGTGATAAGATTTTGTCACTTGCTCAGGAACAGGCAGGAATTTATTCAGTAAAAACAGGCACACTCATTGCCGGTAGCTGGCACATCATATTAGAACCTGCTAATAAAGAATGGCGATTAAGCGGGAGAATTGCCATTCCGCGCGAAACAGCTCTTCTGCTCACGCCTGAAAACAGATAAGAAATCAATAAATTAATAAAAACTTGTGTGACATGGCGCAATGGATTTAAGCTATTCCGTGTGTGGACCGGAAAGATTTTAAAAAAAATAATAAATCAATCTTTCCAAAACAGGTAAAAGATGAGCTGAGGAGTGGAGATGAGATCTGATATACCAAAAGTACAAAAGGTTGTTGCCATTATGTGGCCATCCTTTCTGGTAGCGGGGGTTGCTACTATTTTATTCTTTACTGCATTTGATCCGATTGATTTGCTGGTGACAACACGTTTTTCGGATATGAGTAGAATGGGTACATATACCGTTGGTTTCTTTTTATTCTGGCTGTTAACAACAGCATCATCCATGCTGACCTGTTATTTCCAGCGGCCTTGCATATTCAAGAGCCAGCAGAATAACGGGAATACTGTTTCTGGTCATACAGTCTAGGTTTGTAGCCAGAACGTTACCGGGCCGTCATTAACAAGACTGACTTGCATATCTGCTCCGAAAATACCGGTAGCGGTATTTGGGAAAAGGGTTTTTGCCTGTGTGCAGATGTATTCAAAAAGTTGTTTGCCTTGATCCGGTGGTGCGGCCGTTGTAAAACTTGGGCGCGTGCCTTTTTTAGTATCAGCAGGCAGAGTAAATTGAGGCACCAGCAGCAATCCACCTTTTATGTCTTTCAGTGACAAATTCATTTTCCCCAGATCATCCTGAAACACACGATAACCCAATAATTTTTCCAGTAAGCGATCAGCGCTGGTTTTGTTATCCTTTCTTTCAACACCAATAAAAACGAGTAGACCCTGACTAATATTTGCACACTGATTGCCATTTACCACAACTGAAGCAGATGTAACGCGTTGTAATAGACCAATCATGATACAGAATTTTAAATCGGGTTCATGCTGAGAGTCTTGCCTTTTTTACCACCGTCTTCTTCTTCCTTAATAACGGGGATGGAAGATCTTTCATCATAGGCGCGAAATGTAATATTGCGAGTTTCAGGGTCAATGTAAAAATCAAGATAACTCTTTTCATCAAGTATTTTTAATACATTGGCACCGATATATAATTCAACATCAGACGAAATCTTTCCCTTGACACGTAATGCCGCATCTTTTGAACGTTCAATCATATTCTGAATGATTGCCAGTTCCTTTTTTTCCTGAGGTGTTAATTCTTCATCCTTTTGCATGAGTTCATTCTTGCGATTAATCTTTTTTCCGGAAACACCAAGATGTATTTCAGCGATGCCGGAAGCGCGGTGACCTATATCATGAGCCCATAATTGTCTGACTGCTTCACAACGTCCTGCAATTAATGTGCCCTGATCAGTACCGATACGTATCTCGTTTCCGGCAACCAGATGGGCATCAACACTGGATTTATCCAGAATAATGTCATTTTTTGCGACCAGTTTGCCATATTCAACAAAAGTTGATTTTATATTATTGGCTGCAAATATCTCACTTCTCGGACCACGAACACCGCCATGAATAACAACACTGCTGGCGGATCTGACAATGGCGTCTTCAACATTCTCGGACACTATAACTTCACCCAATGCTTCTACTACAAATCCTGCTGTTACAAATCCTGTAATTTGCACTGCTGATTTTGTACGAATATTGCCTGTGCTCATATCTACGTCACCTTGTATGACAAGCACATCGGTAACGCGCAGATTAAACTCATCAATCAGCAAGGTACCATCAAGCTCGGCAAAAAGGGTCCCGTCTTCATCAATTCTTATCCCTTCCAGTTTGAGATTGACTTCATTTACTTCATTGGCAGGAATTGTTTTTCCAGTGACCTTTGTGCCATTAACAGCCATAACAGCTTGGGTAAATTTTCCCAGTTCAGTCCCTTCTGAAACATCCCATGGATATGAGCGTTCATGCAGGTCAATTGTGCCATTAGGGCGTCTTTTACCGGGTGCGATTTTATGATCAATATTAAGTATTGCCGGTATACCGTCTTTCTTATCCTTACCCTTGGCAATGACTACATCATGTTCCATGCTTTTTGATGGATCACCCTTTATCGCATGTACCTTCAGCAGACTGTTTTCAATAGCTGTTTCATCAATACCAAAAGTAACGCCGCATTTATTGAGCATTTGCATTACATTATCAACTTCAACAAAGCTGGGTTTTTTCCCCCCAGTGTGTGAATAAATATCAAGTGTTGCAGTCAGTCCATCATCTGAAATCTGGAGATTGGGTTTTTCAACAGATAAGGTATTGTCTGCATACAAGGCAATACCATAGATGGAAGCAAAATATTCATCATGGTCTTCCCTTTTTGTATATTCCACCATGTCACCGGTTTTGAGATCCTTGTCCTTACCCGGAACAGGCTGGATGGGCTTGCTGTAAATATCTTTTCCCTGCGTACCTTTTGTTGCAGGTATTCGACTGGCAATACGCATGCCGGCAAGGACAATACGTTTGTATTTTTCCTCTGAATCGATATCAAGGAACCAATCTATATATCCATCTTCACCGTTTATTTCCTTGTCACCCTTGGCAACAGTCACATTGGCTATCATCCCTTCACTGGATGCACGCGCTTCTTCCAGTGATTTGGTAATGACCTTATCCTGGAATCCATAGGTAATCTTGGAGTGCTTGATAGCATCAATTACCTGTGCAGCTGTAATAGCAACTTTTTGCTTGCCTCCACTATGACCATAAACATCCATAGTGGCAGAAAGTTTGTCATCTGATACCTTTACAACCGGATTCTTGACAGTCAGCGAATCCTTGAAGTAATCAACGAAGCCAAGCACATCCGATTTATACTCTTCCTTGTTTCCACCAATATTGCTGGATATCCCGGCTCCTTTCATAATCTTTATGTCCTTACCCGGGACGGGCTTTATTGGTTTACCGCGAATATTTGTTCCTTCCGTGCCGGGTGTTGCAAATGTGCGGATTGCAATGGTTTGCCCGGGGATGACGAGCAGATCATTTTCAACCTTACTGTCTGTTTTTATCTCCCATACGATGGATCCATCCTCACCATCAACAGCAGGAATGCCCTGAGCAACAGGAGCCTGTATTAAATAACCATTGTCCGCTGTTTTTGCATCCGTCAGTAATTTTTTAATATTATTTTCGTCAATACCAAAAGTAACTTTTGCCGCCTTCAGGAGTTCAACTATTTGTGATACCTCAATCTCGGATCCATTTTCACCAGCAGATTTAGGATAAAGATCCATTCTGGCTTCAAGTTCATTTTTTGATGTTTCAATGGCGGGGTTAACAATGACGAGACTGCCTTTATCCATACGGACATAGCCAAATTCTCTGGCATTGTATTCAGCTACTTCAAGTGTTTGATTTATGTCTATTCCCTTGCCTATTTTTACAGCTATATCCTTGCCGGCCTCTGGACGCATCTCCTTTCCATAAATATTGTTTCCCGTTTGACCAGGTGTAGCGAATTTTTTTCTTAGAATAATTTGCCCGGGAACAACCAGACGGTTCCCTTTGAATTTTTCTTCCGGGTTGATTAACCAGTCCAGTTCGGCGTTATCACCCTTAACTGCTGGCACCCCTTTTGCGACGATAACACCATTTATACGTCTTTCTACAGACTCTTGTGCTTCTCTAAGTGCATTGCTAATGGCTTCCACATCAATACCAAAGACGATTTTATTGTTATTCAGGGCATTAATAATATGTTCCTGTTTTATGCTCTCAGGATTGTCTCCACCGGTAAAGGCAAGAATATCCATAGTTGCACTTAAACTTTCCTTGTCGACCGTTAGCCCAGGTAAATGCACAGACAATTTATCATGCTTGTATTCCAGTATGCCCATGTTGCTGGCGTGGTACTCATGTACCTCACCTGCCATGACAGATGAAATACCATCGCCTGTACCCAGCATCATGGCCATACCGGGTCGGGCACGAATGGCCTTGCCATAAATATCAATACCCGGTTCACCTTTGGTTGCTGGATGAAAATTGGCGATCAGTTGATCAGGTAAAACGATACGCCGTGTTTCGTCTTCATGTTCTGCATCAATAAACCATTCAACCTTGGCATCAGTACCATGTACAGGGGCTACACCTTCAGCAATGAGAACCGGATCTTCCGGAATATTACCATTGGTAACCTCCGCCAATGCTTTTTCAATGGCATCGCGCTTAATGCCATGTTTGATTTTGGATTTGGACAGTTTGGATAAAACGCTTTCAACAGTGACGGGTTTGCCATTCCCTACAGGGGCTGTGAGCTGGAAAAGGTGTGCAGTGAGGGAATCACTCGAAAGCTTAAGACGAAAGCGGCCATCCATTTCAGGAGACCGGTTTTCTTCCTGACCATCTTCTTGAGAAGTATCGTCCATTACATTGCTACCATATTACTTTCTTATGGTTTAATTATTTTCCCGTATATCTCTTATGCGAGATTGAAACAGGGTTTATTGAAGCCCGTACATTGAATGAATAAGTATAGATTATTGCTGGTATTTAACAGGCAGGAGAGGCATATATTGCTGTTTTATGTAGAAAATAATCAGAAAGGCAAAACCTGTTTAATGGTAATTATCATGTCAACTTTTTTATTTTCATACAGGGAGGTATCAAGTGATGCAAACTGGCAAAGCTTTTTTGCAGCGAGCAAGTATCAGAGGTTCTGCCTCGCGCATCGTCATGTCTTCAGGTGTATCTGGAGGAGGGCTCGGGTATGGCCAGTGTTTCTTGATAGCTTTCCCGGTTAGTAACTGTTCGCTTTAATCAAAGATATTTTTGATTAATCTTAATAAAACAAAGACTTATATGATGTCAGAAAATTTTACAGTTAATTTTTTACCTAAGTAGCTAATTTATATGTATTTGCTGATCATGGCAGCATGGATTTCCAGAGAACCTTGATCTAGATCACGTAAAATTTGTCAGGGAATTTTACAGCTACTTAGTAAATGAAAATAACATATTGAATTTTAAGGTGTTATTTTTTTTGGCATGTTATTTGCTCTGTATATTGTACTCACGGGGGAGATAAGACCTTAATTTGGCAGAGTGAGTGCAGAAAAACTGAATAGGTTAAAGGAAGATGTAGTAGTTTTTTTTAAGTGAGGGGAATTTGGAGTATGAAGAAGCAAGGAGTATTGATAGCGACGCTATCTTTGATTTGGGCAGTTTCCGGAACAGCCAATGCAGTGTCAGTTTACAGTGATGTCTATGACCCTGCCGATATGACATTAAATGCGGGGGATTCTCACATTTGGTTGTTTGATATTACTGATGATGGTTTTGATGTTGATTTACAGGATATCCTGTCTGCAACCATTACACTGAGTGTGGCTGATGATGGTTTGCAAGATAGACAGAATGCAGAAGAAGCCGCTTTTGCAATGGCTGATATGGATAATCTGGCATTTACAGTAGCTAATGGTGTAACAACAGCCTATGGCGTGTCGTTTGATCTTACATCGTTTACTGAACTGGATACTGCCGGTACATTAGAAGCATGCCTGACCGGCACAAATGGAGATTTTAAATTCTTTAGTGCTACTCTGGAAGTTACAGCAACAGATCCTGTTTCAGCAGTACCTGTTCCAGCTGCAGTCTGGTTGTTTGGTACAGGTCTAATTGGTTTGGCCGGGATTGCCAGGCGCCGGAGTTAATATACGAATACAAGGGGGAGCGTGAGCACGGAGGGGGAGAAAACCACCTGCTCTTGTTTAAAAAAGACCTCAATAAAAAATAAAATATATTTTCTGATAAAAAAGCACCCTGTATACAGGGTGCTTTTTTTATGATGTTTAAGATTCAAAATGTACAACAATATGTCAGAAAATTTTACAGTTGTTTTTTTAAACCTAATAGATTGATCTTATAATAAATTTTTTATATTTCGTATGTTTTATAAACGATTTCTATAGTATGTAATTGTCGGAATAATTTACACATTTAACATTCTCTAATATTCCAAATCTATATAACTGATTGATTGGGATAGAAAATAGAATTTCCGGCACGGTACTTGCTATAAGTTCTCTCGTAATACCAAAAAAAATATATAGGTATTTTGGAGAAGTGAGGGGAAAAGTTATGGATTTCAACGCAAGTAAAATCCTGCGAGGGGTTACTATTGCAGGTGCAATGTCTTTATCGGTCGGTTCACAGGCCGCATCAATTTCAGGTTATGCCATTGGTTCGTTCAATAGTATTACTAATTTGGCTGGCGATATAATTACACCGGCAACAGCATCTGGTGCTGAAGCCTTTAGTATTACTAATGCCGATGATGGTGGTGTCTCAACAGTTACATGGGGTACGCCACAAAAAAAATCTGATTGGAAGGATAACTCATTTATATTTAATGGGAATGCCAGTGATACCTATGGTTTAGGCGAGTATGGTTCTACTACATTGGGTAATTTATTCTCGTTAGGTAGTTTTGATTACTACAATGCCATGACCAGTCAGGATAAGATTTCGGCTCTGAACTTCAGGGTGGACATGAGCATAGATGGTTTTAACCAGATGACCACAGGTATGTTAGGTTCAGCTTATCTTGAATTTACCATGTCAATAAATAATACCAGTGATAATTCTGATCCTGTTGCCAGTGCGGATAGTGTATGGGTGAGTGCTGTCAATGTGGGCATGACACATCCAGACTATGGGCCAGTATTAATGCCTTATGATTTTATGAATGGCATGGATATGTTGATTGGCGGTGATATGTATAACTTCATGTTGATGGGTTTCTCGCGTGATGGTGGTGCTACGTTTGAACAACAAGCAATAAGTCAGGAAAATACAGGCACTACTGCTGAAATATATGCATTGATTTCACCATTGGCAGCATCTCCAGTTCCTGTTCCGGCGGCGGTCTGGCTGTTTGGTTCCGGTTTAATAGCGCTGGCTGGATTGGGTCGCAGAAAGAAATAAGCAGTTTTCTACATGCTCTCCTGAAAAAGGTGCCCTGAAGAGGGTGCCTTTTTTATTAATATCAAAAACTTAAAAAACCATTCATTCTATAGAGAATCAAATTCTGCATAGCATCCAATAGCTGATAGAATTCACTGGTGGGACAGAAATGTCTATTTCCTTTGTAACCAAGATTGATATGTAGTGAGGGGTATTTTTCCATGTCGTATGTACGAAGTTTCATTATTGCAAGTATTCTGGCGGTTGTAGCCTGGTTCCTTTATCCGATTATTAATTCCAGTCAGTTTGATACACAGTTATTTTTATCTATCATTGTATTTTTGAGTGTTGTCATTGGTTCGTTATTATCCGGTGCACCTGCAAGAGGTCGATCCAAAACAAAATCAAATACATCTAATCAGGATATCAAAACAATTTTTGTAGGTAATTTGGCTTTCAAGGCACGCAGAGATGAGCTATCTAAATTGTTTTCTGAATATGGTCAGGTCAATTCAGTCAGGATCATGACGGATCGTGAAACCAGAAGACCGCGTGGCTTTGGTTTTATTGAAATGAATTCAAGCGATGCCAAGGCAGCCATCAAGGCACTGGATGGATATGAATTTATGGGCAGGGATTTAAAAGTTAACGAAGCTAACGAACGAAATGCAAATTAAGTTTTTTGGAATCGGGCAGAAATGCCCGATTCCTGATTACTAACGTGGTGACCAGTCACCATTAAAGTTTTGTAAATCTTCTTCTTTCAAGCGACGATTTACATAGAGCTTGTCCAGTGTATCCTGAGTAATCTGCTGCTCTATACCGGTGTTATCGATATACTGCCAGTCACCATTGATGACCAGTTGAAACATAGTGACCATAATGTCATCAAGCCGAAAGCTGTATTCATCTGCCAACTCACTAAAATCTCGCAAGTTCAAGGGGCGACTCTGCTTTAAGAACTCTTCATTGGCCATGTTGGCCAAGGCCTCATCCCATTTTGGTGTTTCCAGTTTTTCACTCATTGCCATTTCTCGATACCAGCCATTGATTCACATTAATAAGGAGTAGTTAGTTGTCGAACCGATCAGGCAATTTCTTGAGGAAAATATCTGTTTATATATCAATAGGTTATGATTTTTAACGGTAAAGTAGGAATAAAACAGGGTTAATTAGTGGCATAACTCGCCACAAAGGAAGAATCGAGAGGTAGATGGGTTCAAAGCATGCGTTTCAAAACATCCTTTTCAGCGCCATCAAAGAGGCGATGCTTTAAGGCACCAGCAGCATGTAAACCAACGACACCAATCATGAGATAGGCAATGATCCAGTGGATAGACCGGAAGATTTCACCGACTTCCTTATTCTTTTCCATCAGCATTGGAAGCTCAAACAACCCAAATATATCCACCGGATAACCAAGCAGGGTACTCATGGTGTAACCACTAACCGGGACAAATACAATTAACAGATACAAAAGATGTTTTGCCGATTTGGCCAGTTTTGTCTCCCAGGCCTTGAGACCTACAGGCAGTTGGGGTGGGTGGGAAATAAAGATCCAGCCAATACGAATAATACCAAGCAAAATAATGGTCATGCCAAATGCCTTATGTAAATGATAAAGCTCACGACGGGATGGATCTTCCCGATCCAGTCCGGTCATATAGAGTCCGACAATCATTAATCCAATGATGATAATGGCCATAAGCCAGTGCAGTAATCTGGAGACGTGACCATAATTGACCGGGTTATTTTTCCACACAGGAAGCTCCTTGTTATTTAAATACAATTTTTAGAGTAAAATACGTTTTTGTCCATAGAAATTTCCACATGCCCTTACTCACATTGACCGACATTTGTCTGGCTTATGGTCATCACCCGTTACTGGATAAAGTCAATTTCCAGATTGATGCCGGTGAGCGCGTATGTCTGGTTGGGCGTAATGGAACCGGCAAGTCCACTTTATTCAGGGTGATAACCAAAGATGCCGAACCGGATGAAGGAGAGATCTGGCGCAAGGATGGCCTGCGCATTTCTCATTTATTACAGGAAGTACCGGCAGATAACACGCATACTATTTTTGAAGTGGTTGCCCATGGTCTGGGAGAAATGGGCGACTTGCTTACTGACTATCACAATGCAGTTCATCATGTCGGTGCCAATGAAGTACCTTTAAGCGCACTGGCCGACTTGCAACATAAGATAGAAGTGAATGATGGCTGGAACCTGAATCAGAAAATCGAGACTATTTTGACCAAGCTTGATTTGCCTGAAGACAAACAGCTTAAGGATTGTTCCGGCGGCGTACGTCGTCGTGTCATGCTGGCACAAGCACTGGTCAGTGAGCCAGAATTGTTATTGCTTGATGAACCAACCAACCATATGGATATTTCCGCGATTACCTGGCTGGAAGAATTTCTAAAGGCCTATAAGGGTGCGTTGATCTTTATCACGCATGATCGGACTTTTCTGAAAAATCTGGCAACGCGCATTATTGAACTGGACCGTGGACAGTTGACTTCATGGCCATGCAATTACGAACGCTATCTGGAAAAGAAAGAAGAGCAACTGGCACATGAAGAACGAACCAATGCCAAGTTTGATAAAAAACTGGCAGAACATGAAGCCTGGATCCGAAAGGGTATCAAGGCACGTCGTACCCGTAATGAAGGCAAGGTACGTCGATTACAGGAAATGCGTAAACAACGTAGCCAACGCATTTCACAACAGGGTAGAGTCAGCCTGAATGTGGATGAAGGTGAACAATCGGGAAAACGTGTTGTTGATTTACAGCATATTAATTTTAAATATGATGAAAGTACTATCATCAAGGATTTTTCCACACGGATTATGCGCGGTGACCGCATCGGCATTATGGGCCCGAACGGTTGCGGGAAAAGCACATTACTGAAAATAATTCTGGGTGAAATAAAGCCTCATAGCGGTGATGTCATTACGGGTACCAAACTGGAAATTGCCTATTTTGATCAGCAGCGCGATATCCTGAATCCGGAAAAGACAGTGCGCGAAAACATCAGTGAAGGCAGTGACTATGTCAATGTGCGCGGCAAAAATCGGCATGTTATCGGTTATCTGAAAAGCTTTTTGTTTCCTCCAGAACGGATTGATTCACCTGTAAAGATTCTTTCCGGTGGAGAGCGTAACCGGTTATTACTGGCACGATTATTTACCAAGCCCGCTAACATGATGGTACTGGATGAGCCAACCAATGATCTGGATGTGGATACACTGGAATTGCTGGAAGATCTGCTGGAAGAATATGAAGGTACATTATTGCTTGTCAGCCATGATCGTGCGTTTCTCGACAACGTGGTGACCAGCACCATCGTATTTGAAGGCAATGGTAAGTTTGAGGAATATGTCGGTGGTTATGAAGATATGTTGCGTCAGCGCATAACACCTATGCCAACGGAAAACAATCTTAAGATCAGAAAAAAAGAACAAGTATATGAACAACCCAAACAATCGAAGAAAAAACTCAGTTACAAGGAAACCCGTGAACTGGAGAAATTGCCGACATTAATAGAAAAACTGGAAACGGAACAGAACGAATTACAGAAAAAAATCAGTAGCAGTGAATTTTACCAACAGGAAAAAAATACAATTACAGAAACATTGGAACGCATTGAAGAAGTAAATAGTGAGCTTGAGCACGCTTTCCAGCGTTGGGAATATCTGGATAATATTTAATTTTTATTAAGCAAGTAGATCACTAAAAATAAATCCGTCACGTTCTACTGTTTCACCGGAAATAATATTCACCTCTTTATTGAACATGGGTCCGGCAAAACAGAAGCTGTGAAACTCACCATTTTCCCCGCAAGGATCAACATGATCAGGTAAGTCATTAATCAGCTCACGGTTGTATTCACGCCCGGCAAAAGTGGCATCCAGTTTCTTGGGGTCGACACAGGTTAAATGCGCACGCAGACCTGATTCAATCATTGTATTAGCCAGCTCATCAGTCGGAATTCCCCAGATGGGAAACAGGGGAGTAATACCAGTCCCTTCCAGTCTTGTTTCACGATACGCACGAATATCTTCCAGATACAAGTCACCAAATGCCATGCATTCAATGCCATCCTCTTTAATTGAGCCAATAAATTCGTTCATTCTGGATTCGTAGATCTCGTTACTGCAAGGATAGGGAAGAGAGATCAGATGCAAAGGCAGGTCTGTAGCTTCAGCCTGACGTTTTAACAATTCAACACGTACTGCATGCATGGCAACACGATCAAATTTTTCATTAATTGTGCTGACCAGTCCAACGACTTCTATTTCCGGGTTTTGCCGTAATATGTGAAGAGACCAGGCACTGTCTTTACCCGAACTCCATGATAACAAGGTACGTTTTTTCATACTGGCATTATGCCAGAAACAAAAAAGCCTTCCATCGTTAAATGGAAGGCTTATAGAAAAATAAATTTTACTTTTCAGTTTGCAGGTGGGGGGCTGCAAATAAATCCAGTATGAAGAAAAAAGCGGAATATAACAGACCACCAATGGCAACACTGTTTAGTAGCATTTCAGTTTCAATACGCGCAGTCAGATTTTCATACTGACCTGTCATAATTAATAGAAACATCACTACAAATAGGGTTACTCCAATCCCTATATTCAGCCACATAAACTTACGAATATGTTGAGGGTTATTTTTGATAATCGTTGGCATTACTTTTGCTCCATTTCAGTTTCACATAATGGGGCATATTATAATTTCCTTATTTTCTAATAAATTGATCTAGATCAAACCGAAATATCAGGAAAAATATTATTACCTTTGTATTCAATGACTTGAATTATTTGATCCAGATATGGTTTTAATAGATTTAGTCGGGAACCATAAGTAGTAGAGATAATTTAAGTAAGGGATTTCGGGTCCTTCTAGTAGAAGGGATTTTTATATTCCTAATACAAGATGAATATTCAAAAACACCACGTATAACAAGTAATTATAAACAGCTAGATAGCCGCAAATATAAGGAAGATTCTGAAACACATCCCCGTATAAATTGCAGGAGGGAAAATGTTGAAATCTTCATCGATCAAACTTGGTTTAATGCCACCATTGACGGGCCTGGCTGAGCTATATGGCCCTGAAATATCAAGAGCCGGAAAGGTTGCCTGTGATGAAATCAATGAGCAAGGTGGCATTCTTGGGCACAAACTTGAATTAATCATTGAAGATGACGGTAGCTTGCCTGAAACAGCTGTCCCGGCTGCAAAAAAATTAATTGAGGATCATGGCTGTGTTGCAATTATCGGCAACCTCTTATCAAATTCACGAATATCTGTTGCAAATCATGTTGCCGACAAGTTCAGAATCCCTTTCCTCAATTTTTCTTTTTATGAAGGCAGCATATCGAGCCGTTATTTTTTCCATTTTGCAGCATTACCTAATCAGCAAATAGAAATGATGATTCCTTACATGGCTGAACGTTTCGGGCCAAAAATGTTTTTTGCCGGAAATAATTATGAGTGGCCACGAGGGTCAATTGATGCCTGTAAAAAATCCTTACTGAATTTAGGTGGTGAGATTGTTGGTGAGGAGTATTTTGAAATAGGAACAGATAATTTTGATGATTTACTGACTCAGGTTGGTAATTCCGGTGCAGATGTATTTGTTCCATACGCGGCAGGGAATGATCAGATTAAGCTGCTCAATTCATTTACAGAACGTGGGCTTAAGAAACGCATGGCAGTGGTAATGGGACATTATGATGAAGTCATGATGATGGCATTGTCTCCAGAGGTCAGGGAAGGGTTTTTCTCAAGTAATACTTATTTTATGAGTATAGATTCAGATGAAAACAGAAAGGTTTTATCACGCATGGAGAAATACCCCGATGTTACAGGAATATGGCCGAATGGAAATGGGGCTTTGACAAATTTTGGTGAAGGAACCTATTTGTGTGTTCATGCTTTTGCCAAAGCCGCTAATCTTGCAGGTAGCCTTGATTCTGAAGTCTTACTAGAAGCACTGGAGAACATTGAAGTAAAGGGTCCGCAAGGTACAGTCATAATGGATAGTGAAACACATCATGCAGCTGTTAATTCCTATTTATCCGAGTGTCAGAGAGACGGAACATTCAAGATCATCAAATCATTCGGGCGAATAAAGGGAGAAATTCCTTCTCGCTATAAGGGTGATTTTGATAATAAAGAGATTAAAACAGAAATTAATAATTATCAGAGCAATGAAATAAAAGGAAGAGAGCTGGTCGGTGTAGTAGAAAAAACAGATGAACATAGATTTGAGGTTATTAAATCTTTTTCAGGGTTTGGTCAGGAGATTCTGACAGAAGCTGCAATGCTGGAATTAATGGCGTTAATTCAGTCACAAGGTAAAATACTTGAAATTTCAGGTAACAAACGAGAGGAAGTAAAACTAATACCTGTTATGCCGTTAGAACATCTGGAGTTTGATGTAATTGCAGTTCCACTGCTAAACAAGGGATTGTGTACGAATTTTGCGATTTATATAGAAACAAATAGCGCAGGAGAAAAAACTAATGGATACCTTGATAAAACAAGGAATATGGTATCACTTGTAAGTTCTGATAATAATCTGGGAGAGCTCTCAGATGCCATTCTGGCAATGGCAGACAGCGCAATCATTGCAGCTAATAAAAACGGTATTATTATTCAGGCGAACAATATGGCAAGCCAGTTATTTGGCTATACAAAAGAAGAAATGGTCGGCCTTGAAATACATTTGTTATTACCTCCTCATATAAGAGAACAACATAAAATGTATTACAATAATTTTGTTGAATCAGAATTAATCTCAATGAGTATGGGAGAAAAGAATGGAATTACAGGTTATCGCAAGGATGGCTCTTTTTTCCCGGCAGAATCAAATATTGCCAAGATTCAAGGTAATGATGATGTCATACTGGTAGTAACCTTGAGGGATATTACCAAACATAAGCAAGAGGAAGAAAAACTGTTATGGAAAGCAACACATGATCCTCTAACCTCTCTTCCTAACCGTGCGCTGATAAAAGACCGATTGACTAATGCCTTGGCCAGATCAAAACGAACTGGTCTGATGGTGGCGCTGATGTTTATTGATCTTGACCAGTTTAAATTGATCAATGACAGTTGTGGCCATGAGGCAGGTGATCATCTGCTAATCGATATTGCCAGTCGATTGGTTGAAGTTGTACGGCCAGGTGATACAGTTG